>ENA-OQLI01000175-OQLI01000175.1-human-gut-metagenome-genome-assembly--contig:-NODE-175-length-96594-cov-13.700592_pt1 | contig 96594 bp, 70 predicted proteins | sample MGYA00242805_ERZ504812 | MGnify/ENA primary metagenome ERZ504812 (study PRJEB26092, sample SAMD00036430) | human gut metagenome | host: Homo sapiens | study: EMG produced TPA metagenomics assembly of... | reverse complement strand
ACTCATAATAAAAATCCCCTTTCTTTGCGAATTTTTCGTATAAAAATAGATGTATAAGATTTGAATTTCTCTTATACATCTATTTTATACCTGATATTTTTATTATGTCTAATGCTTATATTGAATTCCATTCTATGCCTGAAAAGCATTTATTTCTTCTATCATTTTACTGACCGCCAGAGAATATGGAATGTTTCGTCTCCAGGCAATCACAGTACTTGTTGTGATTTCAGGAGAAATTCTTCGCTGTACAAGAATATCCTCCCGCCAATACTTTGCAGCACCTTCGATGGATACCGGATAGCCCAGTCCATTTGCTGCCATAACTCCGGCATTCGTTCCAAGATTACTTGTAAAAGCAATCTGCAGTTTCGAAAAGTCTTTTCCAAACCAATTGGCAAGTTCACTTTGAACATTTACTCTTTCCGGCAGGATCAATGGTTTTCCAATAAGATCTTCTTTTCTTATAAACTCTTTTTCTGCCAGCGGATCATCCGGCCGCATTCCAACACACCAGTGATCGCAATCTGTGATCCGGATATAATCCAGCCCTTCGGTGTCCACCGGCTCCATGAATAATGCAATATCTACAAGTCCTTTGTTCATCATCTCATACACTGCATCTGCTGTTGCAGTATGCAATACAATCTGAACCAGCGGGTATTTTTCTTTATATGTTTTACATATCTCCGCCAATGTCTCCACCGCTGCAAATTCACCGCATCCAATGGTTATATTTCCCTCTACAACATCTTCTTTTCCTTTCAGTTCCTCAAGTGTTTTTTCCTCAAGATTAAGGATCTCCAGGGCACGCCTTTTTAATAAAATCCCCTCTTCAGTAAGCGAAATTTTCTTCCCGCTTCGAATAAATAATGTTACTCCAAGCTCCTCTTCAAATGCCGCCATTTGTCTGGATAGCGTTGGCTGGGTAATATGCAATTGTTCTGCTGCTTTTGTAAAGCTCTGTTCTTTTGCCACCGTCAGAAAATAGCGCAATAGTCTTAATTCCATATTTTTTTATTCCCACAACTTCCGATTTCTATTTTTGTTTCCATAGCATAGTGTACTCTTTTTCACCAGTATCTTCATCCAAACCTTCACATTGAATAATAAACCCTTCTCTTTGGTAAAAAGAAATTGCTCTGGCATTCTTCTGATATACATTTAATCGTAAGCTGACTTTTTTATCCTTAATATAATCCAATAAAAGCTTACCTATGCCACATGACTGCATTTCATCAGAGACAAAAATACCTTCGATATATTCATCATTTAGTCCTACAAATCCTTGTATCATTTTATCTGCTTCAAACACATAAACTTCGGATTGTGACAGCATTTCTTTCACTAATTCATAATTACTTTTCCAGTATTGATTGGAAATAAAATAATGTGCTTTCAGATTTGTCTTTAACCATATGTCAGCAACTCTATCGATATCTCCGTTCAGCAACTTTCTAATCATAACAAATATTCTCCACAACTACATCCTTTATGCTTTTCTCTTTTATCCATTCTATCACAAGCTCACCATTAATCATCAATTTTTGGATATTTTTTCTTTTCCCCTACTGCAAAACAGCATCTGAGCGTTTCGTTATATAGAGTGGTACAAATACAGAGCAAAACTAAAATGTTAGCCGGAAATTGATCATTTTGAATGGAATTTTGTGTCACGAACGTGATTAGAAAAAAACAAAAGCGTTCGTTGTCGGCTAATCCAGCTAACATTTTCGAACGCTTTGAAGCACGTCCATAAGAGGATTTGAACCTCCGACCCCTCGCTTAGGAGGCGAGTGCTCTATCCAGCTGAGCTATATGGACATATATAGTTGTGAAACATTTCGAACACTTCCAAAAGTTTCACAACCATTATTTTACTATATTTATTTTGAAATTACAAGAATTAATTCTAAATTTGAAAACTTAATAGTGCAGCTGACCCTGCAGCCAGATTGTTCCTTTGAAGCGGCGTCCAACTGCCGGTTCACCGAGAAGATCTTTGCTGTTGATGCAGATATCAAACTGTATATCATTGCTCTCTATAGTCATCTGGCAGATTTCTTCACCTGTCAGGATATTCTTAAATTTCATGATATCCAGAATCTCACCAAGAACATTATACTGATCACATTCAATTCCATAAGGCATGAAATAAGAGTCCACGATCGTGAGAACATCATCTGTAACAATTCTCTGGGAAATCATGGAGTAAGTATCCATATCCTCCATTGTAAGGCTCTCCATAGCTTCCTCATCACCATTACGCGCTGCTGCGATCAGATTAGTCCTGTTTTTGGAAAGTTCTCTCTCCACCTTTACCGCTTCCTTATCCTTCTGCAGCGGAAACAGGATCTTTCCCTCAGAAGCCAGACCGGAAACCGTCACCGGACGGTCCCCCGGGTCTTTCAGGCCTTTGTATTTCTCCTGCATATATTCTGCCAGATTCTGCAGATAAAAGATCATAGTCACGCCAATACGCAAATCATCACATGCTCCTGCATAAGATTCCTTATCTGTATGACGTTCAACAGTCACTTTTTCCCTGGATGTGATTCCTGTTCCCCTGAAAAATGGGAAATAATATTCCACGTGAAACTCACCGTTCTCATCGTACTGACCACAAACGCTGATTCCACAGTCACAGCCATAATTCTTGGAAAACTGTACAAATACGCCTTCCGGATGATTTTCCACGCAAACCTTTTCATCGTAGCTTGCGATCACATCACGAATGATCTCTTTTATTTCACTTCTTCTGGTAATCTGTGAAAAACCAACGGTCTTTAAATAACTGTGCACAAGAACACCTCCCTGAAAAAGCCTGCGTTTCTCTTACGCGCGTGTCTTTTTCTCAATCTTTGTCATACCGCCCATATATGGCTGCAGAGCTTTTGGAATGTTTACAGATCCATCTGCATTCAGGTTATTCTCCAGGAAAGCAATGAGCATTCTCGGAGGTGCTACTACTGTATTGTTTAATGTATGAGCAAGATATTTCTTGCCATCTTTGCCGTTTACACGGATTTTCAAACGACGTGCCTGTGCATCTCCAAGGTTGGAGCAGCTTCCTACCTCAAAGTATTTCTTCTGACGTGGAGACCATGCTTCAACATCGAGGGATTTTACCTTAAGATCAGCAAGGTCACCGGAGCAGCACTCAAGCGTACGAACCGGAATATCAAGAGAACGGAACAGATCTACTGTATTCTGCCACAGCTTGTCGAACCACATCTTACTCTCCTCTGGCTTGCAAACAACGATCATCTCCTGTTTCTCGAACTGATGGATACGGTAAACACCTCTCTCCTCAAGTCCATGAGCACCTTTCTCTTTACGGAAGCACGGAGAATAGCTTGTAAGTGTCTTCGGAAGCTCTTCCTCCGGAATAATCTGGTCAATGAATTTACCGATCATGGAATGCTCACTTGTTCCGATCAGGTAAAGATCCTCACCTTCGATCTTGTACATCATAGCATCCATCTCCGCAAAGCTCATAACGCCTGTAACAACGTTGCTTCTGATCATGAAAGGCGGTACGCAGTAAGTAAATCCCCGGTTGATCATGAAATCTCTTGCATAGGAAATTACTGCGGAATGAAGGCGTGCGATATCACCCATCAGATAATAGAATCCGTTACCGGCAACACGTCTTGCGCTGTCAAGATCGATTCCATCAAAATTCTCCATGATATCTGTATGATACGGAACCTCAAAATCCGGAACAACCGGCTCACCAAATTTCTCAATCTCTACGTTCTGGCTGTCGTCTTTACCGATTGGTACAGAAGGATCGATGATGTTCGGGATCACCATCATATCTTTCAGAAGCTCTTCCTCAACCTCTTTCTCTCTCTGAGAAAGTTCCTCAATACGAGTTCCGGATGCAGCAACCTGTTTTTTAACCTCTTCTGCCTCTTCTCTTTTTCCCTGGCCCATAAGAGCACCGATCTGTTTGGAGATCTTGTTTCTCTCAGCACGGAGAGCCTCAACCTCCTGCTTGATCTCTCTGTTTTCTTTATCAAGTTCGAGAACCTTGTCAACCAGCTCCAGTTTGCTGTCCTGGAACTTATTGCGGATATTCTGCTTTACAACCTCCGGATTCTCTCTCACAAACTTAATGTCTAACATGATATTCCTCCTGTATTAAAAATATTCTTACTCTTTGCAGTTTTTTATTCCTTCTCAATCTCACCAAGTCCAAAGTTTACTGCTTTTCTCAAAGCTTCCACTTCTTCCTGACTAAGTACAACATAGGACTCACCTTTTACGATCTCCTTTAAATAAAGGAAACAGTTATCGCGGCTGTGAACCGCATTCAAGATCAGACCCGTATTGTTTTTATCAAGAAGCGCCAGTGCAAAGCTGAGTTTTCCACCTACATCATCAAATGCATCATACTTTTCAACGCCATATTTGCTGAACATTACATTCATATTTTTTTTGATAAAGCTGATGTCATGATCATGATCTTCCTTTGCTTCATACAGCCGGTCGATCTGTGCAAATTTTCTTACAAAAACTTTTTCCAGTGACTGTGCATCTCCGCCTCTCATAAACATCTTGTACTTCCGTTCCAAACGGCTGAGACGCATATTGCTACTCACCACATTGATCAGAAGAATGATGGTAAGGATCAGCAAAACAATGATCACAATCCCGGAATCAATTCCCATGCTTTCAAAAATCCCGCTCATTCTGCCTCCTATCTGATAGATTCGAACAGATCAATGATCCTCTCCAGTTCATCTCTGGAATAATATTCAATTTCAATTTTACCTTTGTTGTTTTTCTTTCGCTGAATGGATACCTTTGTTCCCATGATACCTTTCATTTTTTCTTCCAGGCTCTCATAAATGGCATCTTCTGCTGTGTTTCTCTCTGTTTTTACTTTTTTCGCAGGAGAAACCAGATTCTTTACAAGTTTTTCCGTCTCACGAACACTGAGTTTTTCATCAAAAACCTTCATGGCTGTTGTTTCCTGAAGAGCTTCATCAGAAATTCCCAGAAGTGCTCTCGCATGACCAGCTGAGATCATATCTGCAATTACCATTTCCTGAACTTTTGAAGAAAGCTTCAGAAGACGCATGGAATTAGTTACTGCAGTTCTGCTTTTGGCAACTCTGTCTGCGATTTCATCCTGTTTCAGGTGAAACTCTTCCATCAGACGTTTGTATGCCATCGCTTCCTCTATAGGATTCAGGTCTTCCCGCTGAATGTTCTCGATCAAGGAAATTTCTACGATTTCCTGGTCTGTAAACTCTTTTACAACAACAGGAACTTCCTTGAGCCCTGCCATCTTGGCAGCTCTCCAGCGGCGTTCGCCTGCAATGATCTCAAAATAATCCTTCTTATCGGATACCAACAACGGCTGAAGAACACCGTACTGTTTAATGGATTCCGAAAGTTCCAGCAGCGCATCCTCATCAAAATGTCTTCTGGGCTGATTCAGATTTGGTTCTACGCTGGAAATTTTCACAAGTCGTTCTGCGGCCGGACTATCTTTTTCAGTTGGTTTGTCTTTTTTTACAACTGCAGATCTTGTCTTTTTTGCAGGTTCCTTTGACGGACCGCCTGCTTTGTTCGGGATCAGTGCGTCAAGACCCTTTCCAAGGCCTCCTGTTCTTCTTCCAGCCATCACTCGCCCTCCCTGCCTATAACTTCTTCTGCCAGGAGGCGATAACTCTCTGCTCCTGTAGATCGTGAATCGTACAGATTGATCGGTTTTCCATAGCTTGGTGCCTCTGCAAGTCGTACATTTCTCGGTATGATCGTTTTGTATATATTCTGGTCCAGGTTTTCTTTTACATTTTCTACAACCTGAAGTGACAGATTTGTTCTGGCATCATACATAGTAAAGACCACGCCTTCGATCTTCAATCTCTTATTCAATCGGTCTCTTACCAGTTCGATGGTATGTATCAACTGTGACAAACCTTCCAATGCATAATACTCACACTGAATCGGCACCAGAACGGAGGTTGCGGCTGTCAAAGCATTAATTGTAAGCATACTCAGTGACGGCGGACAATCCATGATTATGTAATCATATTTCCGGCGAAGTTTATCCGTGATCTTTTTCAGAATAAATTCTTTATCCTCAAGATCAACCAGTTCAATTTCTGCACCGGAAAGATTCATATTCGATGGTATCAGGTCAACATTGTCTACAACGTTCTTTATAATGGTATCCTTGGTCTCTGCTTCTCCAAGCAGCAGCTCATAAAGGGTGTTTTCTACTGCATTCTTGTCTGCGCCAAGTCCACTGGTCGTATTTCCCTGCGGATCAATGTCGATGGCAAGAACCTTTTTCCCTTTTTCAGCAAGGCAGGCCGATAGATTGATGGCTGTCGTTGATTTTCCAACCCCGCCTTTCTGATTGGCAACTGCAATGATTCGTCCCATTGTACCCCTCCTTTTTATTTTTTTAAGGGATTTTTACTCATTGGATATCATTATAACACTTTTATTTTTAAACTGCCACATAATGTTTCACGTGAAACAATAGAAAATAGGTTTTGAATTATTTTATTTATTGTGTAGTATACCCAAACTCATTCCGGACTAAACAGAAGTTTGACAGTAACAGTACATCGATTATAAAGTCCATCAACTCCGCATAAACTTCCAGTTTTATTTGCTTTCAATCAGACTATATATTTTACGCCATTACGCCATAAAAACGTACCGAGAAATGAAGTTCCCATTTATAGATATTTTGCTGAAATTGTTCTGATTTATCGTAATCTCGAAAATAATTCGATTTTCTCGGTATAGATATTATCTTTTATGGAACCTTGCACACTGCTACATAGGCATCGAAATCCCTTTCTTTTACAGCATTTATAGCATTTTCAAATTTTATCTGAACACTAAAAACATTACTATTATTATCAAGCGAATAAAAGCATCTGTAAACACATTCGCTGTTCTACACTGAATAACTGCTTCGCGATTTACCAAAAGGACTACAAGCTACTCTTCCCTGATAAGAAGCAGTTCTTCAACCACTGCTTATCGTTTCTTGCAATTGAAGCCAAAAACAGGGGGGAACTCCTGATTCGAGTCATACAAACAAAAGCATCCGCAGTTGCTACGCAGCTTTACACCGAATAACTGCTTCGCATTTTATCAAAACTTGCTTGTACTCTTCCTGATACAAGCAAGTCACCAACCGCTGCTTATTGCTTCTTACACTTGAAGCAGGGGACCTCCTGACGCGATTAAAAACTATATCACGCTACCGTAAAGCGCATATGAGTTGTCGTTGTTGCGAAACATTTTTTAAGTCAAGCGGATAAAAACATCCTCTTCACTACTGCTCATAGCTTAATAAATGCTTCGCAGTTTATCAGAAGGAGACTGTACTTCTCCTGATACAAGCAAGTCCCCAACCGCTGCTTATTGTAGTTCACAATTGAAGCAGGTGAATTACTTGATTCGATTAAAATCTATATTAAACCTACCATAAAACACATAAGCACGAACTACAGCTGTTTTTTATTTCTGCAATTGTCAAAGATGGGGTTATAACTCTTTATTCTTAATCTGTCTTCGGATGTTTCACGTGAAACATCCGAAGATGGATTATCAAACCAATATTCATAATTGAATCAAGTGACTTCCTCGATCCGGTTAAAAATGCCATCAACGAAATCGATCCAGGACACGGTTTGACTTGTAACTGCAAGGGTACTGAACAGTTACGAACACATTATAAAATCAATGAGAAATATCAAAAAAATACTCCGATATATTCTCTCTGGCATTATCTATATCACGAAAGCATATAAAAAATACAAGAAACTCCATCCACAAAATAATGTGGCTGTTATCTTTATATTCCCCAAAAGCATCTATATATAGTAAATGGAAACTTCTTTTCCCGGAGTGTTTTTATAGTGTGAAATACATGTATCTCTCGCGAAAAAAATATAATATTATGAAACTGAAATTTTCGATTTTTGTTTATTTTATTATGTTTACGAAAGATTTGCGTATTTATTTCATTTTTCTTCCAATCCTGTTATATATTCGTTATGTACATGTTAACTAAAGGCTTTTTCAAGCATAGTTTCATTTTGTAATATCCAATATAAAATGTATCTGAATAAGGTTCCGGCATAGAACTGGCATAAAATAAATTTCACTTAATAGGCTTTTTTCTTCTAAATCAAGCCGTAAAAGACTTCCCTGTCTTCCCTTTATCCCAGTCATGCGGACAAAAATTTTTGCATTCGATCACAGTTTTACACAAAATAGCTGTTTTACAGTTTATCAGGAAGAGTACAAGTATTTTCCCACCCACAGCTTATTGTTTTTTTGTAATCGAAGCAGCTGCTTTCTTTTATTCGATCAATCAAAATTTCACATGTTTAAAGTAGGAACGGATCTATATTTTATCTTTTTGCCGTATGTGTGCAGGTGCACATTTTATATTTTAAGGCTTTTTTATATGTACATGCGTGCAAAGTACGTTTTATCGTACTTTTTTATTTAAAGTACTATAATTTGTACTTTAATACTTTTTTATTCGTAAATATCCTATTATTTCTCTTTATTTGCCAGTATTTTCTTTTATAAAGTCCTTTTTATCGTACTTAACGTTTGTTTTATTATCATTATCATAGTGTTCTCTTCGCAGAAATAATCTCTCATTTCTCTTTATTTCATCCTTACTCTTATATCGTTCTTCTATAAAATCCCCCATATTTTCCGCCTTCCCCTCCATTTTTTCATATAAATACACATTTTTACTACATTCACTTAACTTGTTAATTCCCCATCCAGTTCACAAAAGCATCTGACCGAAATCATGGGGAATACTGATGACAGTATCTGGCAACTCACCTTCAAGTGTGCAAACATATCTATCCAATTTGGGATCAAACGAATAAAAATACCCGTATTCGCTACGCAGTTCTACACCCAATAGCTACTTTGCAATTTATCAGGACCTGCTTACAATGTACCCATAACAGTGGCCACATGAATTAGTGCAGTACCTTGTTTTTAGACATGCCCACTATTCTTTTCCCTGCTTCTAAACGCCGTTGCATTCTTCCTAATACACGCCACCCACTGCTTATTACTTATTACTTTTTCGTAATTGAAGCAGGGGACTTACTGTTAACTGGTAATATTATCCTCCGAGTTTTTTTGTGCGCAAAGACCACTGAAAGCCCTGGACATACCATGCAAATTTATGTGATTAGCATAATTTCTGTGCATCGCGAAGTGTATTACCAAGAACGGAGTGATCAGTAATCAGGAAACTTCTTGATTTAAAATTCAAGCAGATAAAAGCATCCGCTTCACTACTTGCTCATAACCGAATAAGTGCTTCGCAGTTTATCCGAAGGAGCCTGCACTTCTCCTGATGCAAGCAAGTTCCCCTGATTATTGCTTTTCGAAATCGAACCAGGGGACTTATTTGATTCAGTTAAAAACACTTCTTCTCTTGCCTCATTTTCCCCTGAAATGCTATAATCCATAAAGAAAGCATCCGCAAACTCCTTGCAGTTTGCGGCTAATACATTGTTTCGTAAATAACTATACTAATCGCGTGGGATGTGGATTCGAGTGTGCAGGTATAAAAATGCAGGCGTAGCTGGCTATGCTGAGACTTTTAGATCTGTGCAGTCGGATTCACCAACAAGTAATTGGTATAGTTATTTCGAAAACAATGTACTAGTCATTTATCATCTGATCGAAAGGAATATTTTATACATGAACACCACAAATAATCGCAACGATTTCTATAAAGAACAATTAGACAAGACTTTAAATGGCAATGAAAAGATCGAAACTGCCATTGCAGCACTCCAAAAAGAAGCAACCGAAGAAATGCTTGCTCATACTCTCACCGTGATCCGTCACAGAATGCAGGAGCAGGCACAGCTGATCATTGCTGTAGAACCTCCAAAAGGTGATGGAAAAATTTCTCTTCATGCGATCAAAACCAACGATGGAAAGCAATGGTGGGCTGCATTTACCAGCTTTGACGAAGAGTTAAAAGGCAGTGATAAGATCATGTCCTCATTTACCGCAGATATTGATAAGATTTTTGCTTCTGCATTGCAAGAGCCGTCTGTTGAGGGAGTAATTCTCAATCCATGGAACCGCACACTGATGCTGAACAAAACCCTTATCAACATCATCCTCGGTAATCCTGTATAGCATCAGCTCTGTCGGATAACAAGTCCAATGTTTCACGTGAAACACTTGGTATTTTACTGAAGTATAAAAGCATTCCAGCGGATAACAGCATCCGCTTCGCTACTTGCTCATAACCAAATAACTGCTTCGCAGTTTATCAGAAGGAGCTTTTCCTCCTCCTGATACAAGTAAGTCCCCACCCTCTGCTTATTGCTCTTCGCAATTAAAGCAGGGGATTTACTTGATTCGGTTCAAAATCTGATTTCTATGTATCATGAAGCATATTGGCGATGCTACTGTTCACTGATAATATTCCGTAAGTTTTTTTGTGAACGAAGGCCGCAGAAAGTCCGAAGCCATACCGCACCAATTTATGCGATCAACATAAATTCTTTGCATTACGAAGTGCGTTACTGAAAGCAGAACGAACAGCAACTTAGCGAGCGTTACTGTTCAACGTTAAATTCCGTAAGTTTTTTTGTGAACGAAGGTCGCCGAAAGCCCGAGACCATACCGCACCAATTTATGCGATCAACATAAATTCTTTGCATTGCGAAGCGCGTTACTAAAAGCAGAACGAACAGCAACTTAGCGATCATCGCCAAGAACAGAATGGACAGTAGCGTCAGCATACAATAACAAGGTTAGGGTTCCCACAAAAGCATTGTAAATTTTTCGTTCCTGTCGTATAATAAAGCAAAGAAATATTCAGAAAAAATCAGATCAGATACCTGAATTACGTTACATCTGTCCTGATTATTTTTACGAATTCCAGGAGGCTTTTTAATGAAGAAAAATGGACACAGACTACTTACTCTTGCAGCTTTAGTCGGAACTGCCGCAGGTGTTATTCATATTGCTAACCGTTTCATAGATGCCACATCTCAGCTTAAAGATATGCTGGAACAGCCACACAGCAGAACCTATGACTGGCGTTTTGGAAAGATTTTTTATACAAAACAGGGACATGGCACCCCTATTCTTCTTATTCATGATATCATGCCAGGTGCTTCCGGTTATGAATGGAATGCCATAGAGAAGCAGCTCGCAACCGAACATACCGTTTACACCATTGATCTTCTTGGATGTGGACGTTCCGAAAAACCGGATATTACTTATACCAATTTTGTATTTGCTCAGTTACTCTGTGATTTTGCCAAGAATGTGATTCGTGAGGAAACCGATGTTATTGCCAGTGGTTTCTCAGGTTCTTTTGCGATCATGGCTTACCGTAACAATTCCGACCATTTCCGCAAGATCATGCTGGTCAATCCACCAAGCTTCAGTTCCCTGAAGCAGGCACCTTGTAAAGACAACAAGCTCTTTAAGTATTTTATCGAGCTTCCGATTTTCGGAACTCTGATCTATCATATGGTAGCTTCCCGCGAATCCATCAGCAGTCTGTTTATGGAAAAGCTGTTCTACAATCCCTTCCATGTAACAGATACACTGGTAGACACCTATTATGAATCCGCTCACAAGGGCGGTTCCAACGCCAAATATCTGTATTCCAGCTACATTGGCAAATACCTGAATATCAGCATTAATAATGCCGTAGAATCTTCCGATGCATGCATCTATATTATTTCCGGAGAAAAAGAAGCTTCCGCTTCTCTTATCGCAGAGGAATATCAAAAGCTGAATTCTTCCATTGAAACCGCTGTGATCCCGGAAACCAGACATCTTCCTCATCTGGAAGATCCGGAACATTTCCTGGAACAGGTAGCTATTTTCCTGTAAAAACAGCTTATGATCCGGCACCAAAAACAAAATTTATCTATAGTAATTTTGGAAATCAACGTATCAAAAGAACATTGTTCATGTTCGGAGCCGTTGATCTTCATGCAGTAATTTGTGGAAATGCTATAAACCAACAAAAAGCCAATAAAAAAAGAGTACTGTTTCACGTGAAACATAAGTTTTCCCTCAAACAAACGTGAAACAATACTCTTTATTTTTTACCAGACTCACAGCATGCATCCGGACATTTCTCTTATCTAAGTGCCTGCTCCAGATACATGTGTGTTGTATTATCGATCAGCTTATGTGTCAGCTCTGCCATATGCTGTGTACTCTCCTGATTCTCAGAAGACAGCCATGTCTTGATCATTCCCACGCATCCATTCAGACAAAACGCATACGCATACTCAATATCACGGTTGTCTTTCGGCAGACGAATTGACAAGCGATGCAGCACTGTATCTGCGATCAGTTTTTCTATACGATTCACAAAAGCCATATCTCCATTCTTTCCAAGAAGTGCGATACAAATATCCTTATTATGATCCAGGATCGTAAATATCTGCTCAATAAAAGGATACGAGCTCTCCTTATTATTAAGAGGATCCAGAGGATAGTCTGCCACCAGATGCGTGATTTCCTCCATCAATTCAGCCTCAATGGATTCCAGCATCTGATAGATATCTGTATAGTGAAGATAAAATGTGGAGCGGTTGATATCAACTTCTTCCACCAGTTCCTTTACCGTAATCTCCTTAATGCTCTTCTTCTGCATAAGACGGGCAAGCCCCGCCCGCAACTGTGCCTTGGTCTTACGTACTCTTCTGTCAACTTTTTCCGCCATCTTAATTCCCCCTGCAATTCAAAAAAGCAAGCACGTTTCCTCCGCCTCAATCACCTGTCACTTACGATACTCTGCAACTGTCATACAATGATAATGCATCCTTCAAACGAATAAAAGCATTCGCTTTCTCTACGCCGATCTGTATGATACCAGATATCTGCTGTTGTTAAGAATTGACAAGATCAAAATTGTTAACGACGCCGACCTACACGATACCAGATATCTGCTGCATATTTGTGTTGAAACATAGGAATCCTGTCTGCATTTAATATTACCAACTGCACATAAATTCAAAGGAAATAACGTACTTTTTGTCTATTATGCAGTTTTTTATTTGTAATAGACACTTCCATTATTTCCGTCTATTAATATACATTCAGTAAAGATTTAATGGTTGTATCTGTGGTATGTGTTTAGTATAATACATCACGTAAAGAAAATCAACACTTTGTTTGATAATGGAATATAAAGCTATTAATAGATTTTAATATGATTAATAGATCTCGTCGCCATTACTGGAATAAAGTTTGATTAATCAACTATGTTTGATAATACAATTTAATAAGAAAGGGATAGGTAATATGATCAAAAACGAATGGAAAAGCTTACTTCGTAACAAGCTCATGCTTATCGTCGTAATCGCCATTATCGTAATCCCGATCATCTATGCAGGTCTGTTTCTGAAATCCATGTGGGATCCTTACGGAAACGTAGACAGCCTGCCAGTGGCCGTGGTAAACGAAGACAAACCTGTCGAGTATAATGGCAAGACCTTAAGCATAGGTAAGGACATGACGGATGAGCTGAAAGACAACGACTCAATGGCATTTAACATTGTAGACAGCAAGACAGCAGAGGACGGTCTGGCCAATGGAACCTATTACATGGTTATCAAAATTCCGGAAAATTTCTCCGCAAACGCAGCCACTGTAATGGACAACGAGCCAAAGCAAATGGAGCTATCCTATGAGACAAACCCTGGAACCAACTATATCGCCTCCAAGCTCAGTGAAACAGCAATGCTGAAGCTTCGTGATAACATTGCTTCCAAGGTTACGGAAACCTATACAGAAACCGTTTTTGATTCTATCTCAGAAGCAGGTGACGGAATGCAGGAAGCTGCAGACGGATCCGGAAAGATCGAAGACGGACTGAATACAGCAGCTGATGGTAACAAAACAATTACCAAAAACCTTAAGAAGCTTTCCACCAGTACTCTTACTTTCGTAAGCGGTGCTGACAGTCTCACCGAAGGTCTTAAGACCTACACCGATGGTGTTGCAAAGGTTAACGATGGTGCAAAGAGCCTGGACGATGGTGCAGATCAGCTGAACAGCGGCGTTGCAACCCTCACAGAAAAGGTTCCTGAGCTGACAACCGGTGTGGATACTCTGGATAAAGGTGTTCAGCAGTACACCGCTGGTGTGGATGAGCTTAATAAAAATTCTGATGCACTGAAATCCGGTGCAAGCAGCCTGGAATCCGGTGCAAACCAGCTGAACAGCGGCGTTGCAGCTCTGACAGAAAAGGTTCCTGAGCTGACAACCGGTGTAGATACTCTGGATGAAGGTGTTCAGCAGTACACCGCTGGTGTGGATGAGCTTAATAAAAATTCTGATACGCTGAAATCCGGCGCAAGCAGCCTGGAATCCGGTGCAAATGCATTAAGTGCAGGTATTGATACTCTTTCCGACGGAGCAACACAGTATGTAGCTGGTGCTGACACTCTTGCAGATGGAACTACCACCTATGTGGCTGGTGCTGGCAAACTCGCAGCCGGTGCCAAAGAGCTTGCAAAACTTGAAGACGGACTCACAACAGTTTCCAATGGTATCTCTCAGCTGAATACCGGTGTTACCAAAGGAACCGATGACTCACAGTCACTGATATCCGGAACACAGCAGCTGGAAAACGGACTGAAAGCCCTGAACGATAAGGTTTCTGCTCTGAAAGAGGGAACAACACAGGAATCCATCAACAAGCTTGCAGCCGGCCTTACTTCCGCAAAGGATGGTATGGACACAGCCGCAGCTGGTATGAACAGTGCTGCAGCTGGTATGAACAATGCGGCAGACGGAATCAACAACGCAGCCGGATATATCACTCAGGCCGCAGGTATCACAAGTCAGACCAGCAGCAGTATCACAGACAGTCTGATCCCTGCTCTCCAGAATGCAGGCACACAGTTCTCACAGGTAGGTGATCAGGTCAGCAACATCCTTACAGGATACGGACAGCAGACAACGGAGGCACTTACTGATGCAAATACCAAGATCGGTACTGCCGGACAGACAATGACCTATTTAGCAGCACAGCTTCAGGCGATTCAGGCAACCGCTTCTGAGGACGGAACCATTTCCGCAGCAGCTCTGAATGATGTGATCAACGCTTTAAACAGCGTAGCCGGTGGAATGACTGGCGTGGACGGTTCTTACATGAGCAGCTATTCTGATCAGGTTTCACAGCTTGCAGCTGGTGTATCCGGTCAGCTCTCTTCTACTCAGGAAAATCTGAATGCTGTTGCTTCCAAGCTTAACGAAGCAGCTTCCGGACTGACTCAGATCTCCGGAGGACTGACTCAGGGTGCCGGCACACTTTCTGAGGGTGCAACAACCATGACAGATGGTGCAAACCAGATGAGTGCAGGTGCAACAACCATGAGCGCAGGTGCAGAGCAGTTATCTGCAGCTACAAGTCAGCTTCCTACAGATCTGATCGCTCAGCTTTCTGCAGGTGTTACCCAGCTGTATCAGGGTGCACAGGCTGTAAACACAGGAACCAAGAACGTTTCCGCAGGACTTCAGTCTCTGGAAGACGGCACAGTCGAAGCCTTCCCGGCTGCAGCAGCAGGAATCAAAGCTCTGAACGATGGATTTGACCAACTGACATCTTATGATAAGCAGCTCAACGATGGTGCAAAGAATCTGAAAACAGCCGGCAAACAGATCACTGGCGCACTTCCGGATATCAAATCCGGTGCAGGTCAGCTGGCAGATGGTTCTAAGGCACTGACAGATGGAATCACAACTTACACCGATGGTATTGCTAAGCTTTCCGAAAACAGTGCTGCTCTTACAGACGGCACCAAGAAACTGGCAACAGGAGCCAATGCTCTTTCCAGCGGTGCTACTACTCTTGCAGATGGAACAAAAGCATTAGCCGATGGTTCCGGAACACTGACAACCGGAATCACAACCTACACCGATGGTGTTGCTAAGCTTTCCGAAAACAGCTCCGCTCTTACAGACGGTACCAAAAAGCTCTCAACAGGAGCCAAAACCCTTTCCAGCGGTGCTACTACTCTTGCAAACGGTACTAAGACATTAGCAAACGGTACCTCAACACTTCTCAGCGGTACCGAGAAGCTTGTAAGCAACAACAGCACACTTAACAATGGTGCAAAACAGCTTGCAGATGGCGCTGCCCAGATCCAGAGCGGTTCCTCTCAGCTGTATGATGGCTCCAAGAAGCTTGGAAGCGGTATGAAAGAACTGAAAGACGGTTCCAAGACACTGACCACAAGCCTCAGCGATGGAGCTACCACTGTAAAAGACAATTCAGCAAGTGATGAAACGATCAAAATGTTCGCAACTCCTGTTGTAAACGATGAAACAAAACTTACCGATGTCCCGAATAACGGACACGCAATGGCACCTTACATGATGTCTGTAGGCCTCTGGGTCGGCGCACTGGCATTCTGCCTGATGTATCCTCTGGCTCAGTATAAAGGCAAACTGAAATCCGGTTTCGCATGGTGGGCAAGCAAAGCTTCCGTCCTTTATCCGGTAGCGATCCTTCAGGGAATCTGCCTGATCCTGCTGTTACGTGCATTTAACGGATTCACACCTGCAGAGATGGGCAAAACCGTACTCTTCGCCTGCCTGACATCAATGACCTTTACCTCTATCATGTACTTCTTCAACATTACTCTTGGTAAAGTAGGAAGCTTCCTGATGCTGGTATTCATGGTCGTTCAGCTTGCAGGATCTGCCGGAACTTATCCGGTTGAGGTTTCACCTTCATTCGTTGCAAAGATCCATGCATACGTTCCGTTTACTTATACGGTCGACGCATTCCGTGCAACGATCAGCGGTGGCCGGAGCATTACCACTTCCATTATTGTAATGGTTGCACTGTTAGTGATCTTCACAATCCTGACGATCCTTCAGTTCAATCACATGACCAAGAGAAAGAAAGCAGGAAAAGTTGTTCTCTTCGACTGGCTGGAAGAAAGAGGTCTTGCATAATACTTAGTTACTGACAGAAGCTCCCCCGAACCTTCTGTTAGATATAGAAAAATTAAAACTGTACAGTTGTTCAGATGAGCTTCTGTACAGTTTTTTTATGTTGTCCTCGTCAATTCTCCACGCTATAATTATAGCAGTTATAGAAAATCAAGCTCGCCAGTACACCGTGCCTGACCTATGCCGCAGATTTCAGTTCAGAAACATTCCTGTCAGATTCAGAAGAAGCGGCAATATGACTTCTCAGATCTACTCACAAATCGGAGCTCTTTCTGACTGCAAGCCTGCGGTTTTCAATGGAAAAGCAACCTGGTATGCATCTAATCCACTGACCGCAAAAACAGACGGAATCATCACCTATGCTACACCATTTACCGTCTTCAGGGTAAAACCTGGAAAGCTATCGGCAATACAAAAAATACAACCTACACCGATAAAAAGCCAGGCACCGCAACCAACTACCGTATCCGTGCATACCGCATCACAAACGGTAAAAAAATATACGGACCTTATTCATCTGTAAGGACCGTAAAATAATAGCAACATAAAAACACCCCGGAAAATCCTGATCTATGTGGTGTCTCCGAATATCTGATCATCAAGCGGATATTCGGAGAGCACCTTATTGTTTGCGGATCTCCGAGGTGTTTTTATTTATTTTCTTAATATTTTATTTTTCCGTCTCAGCTGTTGGTGTTGCTGTGGCTTCTGTCTCTGTTTCACCGTTTACCATGGTTTCATATGCATTGAACATTTCTTTTACTGTCATTTTGTTTACAAGAAATACCTTGTCTCCAACGACAGCTGCATAATAGTTTGTGTCATATGTGTAGAAGGTAACGGTTGTCTGGTTCTTGTCAGAGTCTGTGAATACAGCGGTCATCTCCGGATCTGCAGCCGGTGTATAAGCGTCTGTCAGTCTCTTCTGTCCTGCCATGTTTATCAACTTGTTGTAGAAGGTAGTAAAGGTTGTACTTTCTATTTCCTTACCATTCAGCTGATAAGTTGTTGTTTCTTTCTCGTTTCCGTCATCATCTGTGGATGTTTCACGTGAAACATTTACAGTACTTGTTGTTTCACCGTAAGTAACCTGGAGCTGATCCAGATTTTTTACAGACACATAATTGACGATCAGTGACCAGAGATCTGACGGCGTCTTGTCAATAACTGCACTCAGTGTATCCGTTGACATTGTATAGATCTGTTTGTTATCTACCGTTACATATCTGCTGCCATCTCCTGCCTCATCGCCAACGTAAATGACAAGCTGTTTATCCACTGTGGTTGTCTTGCTGTCTGCATCTTCTGAGCTGCTATCCGTGTCAGCGCTGGCGCCGCTCTCAGAATCACTCTCAGAGGCCGTAGAATCGTTTTCTCCGGATTCTGTACTGTCTGTGCTGTTATTCTTCACCTTTTCCTGATAATCCACTGTAATCGTCGCATAGGGCTTATCAAGGCCATACTGGGAAAGATCCTCTGCATTGTAGTTTACAAACTGGTCAAATGCAAAGTTTCCAAGTCCGGAGGTTACATTTCCTGCTGCCGTTGTATCGGCAGACTCTTTATCGCTGTTTCCGTCACCGGAAACATCCCAGGTAGCTCCGTCGGAATTTTCTTCCAGGACATAGGAATCTTTATTCTCACTGACCTGGACCTTTTTCACTGTGGAAGAATCAATTGTCGGGAAATCTTCTCCCTGTGCATAATCGTAAAGGGAATTCATAAACGGAGACACTGTATCTGCTGCCACTACATATACCGTGCTGTCATCATCATCCTTGGAAATGTAATACTGATTCGTAGACGTATTCTCATCTCCGATGTTGAGCTTCGTTGTCCCATCAGCGGTATCAACGGTTACTGTGTTAGATGGAGAATCCAGTCCGTATTCCGTAAGATCCTCCACATCCTCCAGGACTCTGTCCGCTTCCACCTTTTTGATGGCGGAAGCTGCGGAATCCAGAGTTGTCTGATTTACAGGAAAAGCAGTCTCATCCTTTTTCACCCAGGAATCATCTTTTTTCTCAAAGGTCACTTCCTTCTTGTCTACGATAAATTCCAGGGATTTAATGTCATCCGTTTTCACGGAAAACACTTCTGTTTTGCTTTCCTCTTCGCTGCTCTCTGTCTTTTCTTCTTTGGATACGTAGGTGTTCAGTCCCACATAAACGCCGCCGAGAACTGCCAGAACAACAACTGCTGAAACAAGTTTGGTCGATTTTTTCATTATGCTTTTCTCCTCTTAAGCCAGATCAGGAATCCTGCAACAAGGAATACTCCCGGGATCAGACCAATGGTACAGATCTTCCAGAAGGCTGCATCATAATCGGTTACTGTCAGGCTTGTGGACTCAAGGCTCTTGGATGGAATAGAAACGGAATTACTGTCGTCTGTGCTGGTCATCCAGTTTAAGGACTCCAGAAGGAGCTTTTCATTTCCGCCGGATACCATCTGGTTTATCTGGCTCTCCATCAGATTTGCTGTGGAGTAGTAAACGATCTGTGTTTCCTTATCATCATCCAGTTTCTCAGTGATGGCAACACCAAGATCAAACGGTCCGTCTACATCTCCGTCTTCCTTTTCGATATTGCTGCTCTGCATATTTGTTTTGGAGTAAGCCTTGTCAGAGGTTGTCAGGATACTGTCGATGGTTACGGTATCTCTTACATCATCTGTTTTCTGAATGCCCTGCGCATATGGTGCCAGTACATAGGAGCCTGCAGAAGCTGTCTCAGAGCTTGCATCTGTGCTGTTGACTGTTGGTACAAGATAATATGGCATCTGCATTCCATAATGCTGATTATCACCCTCAAATACGATTCCCTCGGCACACTTTACACCATAGTTTTCAAGAACCGCATCAAAGTTCGGCAGATCATCCTGTGTATAATCCGAGAAGATCATAGCTTTTCCGCCTGCCTCCAGATAATCCAGGAGCTCTGTTTTTTCTTCCTCGGAAATATCGCTGGTCGGAGATACGATCATCAGGCAGTCTGCATCATCCGGAACCTTTCCCTCTGTGAGAAGGTTCAGCTCCTTGATATCAATGTTTGCTTTCTGGATATCTTCTTTAAAGCTGGAATCCAGATCTTTTTCTCCGTGTCCGGATAAGGTGTACATGATCGGAAGATCCTCGGATGTCACATAGCCGATCGCACTTGTGATCTGTCCTTCTCCATCAAATCCGGTAGTAGTCTGCTGCCAGGTATTATAGTCTACTGAAGAGGAATACATATCGTTGTAATTGATAACCTTGTTTCTGTCGCCGCAGACTACGATCAAGCTGTTTGACGCAAGATCATCGGTTGTATATTCCGATGCAAATTTCGGATTTACAACAGGGTCTTTCACCTCAACTTTAATATGCTTGGACTCATCTTTATAACGTGAAAGCAGATTGGAGATCGTGTCGTCCTCAGAACCGCTTGCCGCGATCTGATAAATGGTAACATCCTTATCCAGTGCCTTCAGTACCTTCTTTGTTTCATCACCGATGGTGTAAAGCTTGGATGAGCTTACATCCAGCTGTGAATATTTGGATGGGATCGCCCCGACGATCATATTGATCACAACCACGATCACGATAAAGACAGCTGCCATAGCCATGCTGTAGGAACCATTTTTGATATGTTTTTTGCTGATGGTGCCTACCAGCTTTTTCGGATCCGGTTTATGTTTCTTTTTGCCGGAGTCCTGTGCTGTCTCCGGTACGGCTGCCTCGCCTTTATTTTTCTTAAATTTCTCACTGAATTTCATTTCCATTCACCCCCTAGTTCCAGCGTCTCTTCTGAATGGACTGCATGGTAAGGAACAGGCAGATCGCAATAACAGAAATAAAATAAACGATTCCTGTCACGTCAAACACGCCGTTTGTAAAATTATCATAATGTCCACTCAGGTTAAATACGTTCAGTACCTTCTGGATACCGCCCTGGAAAATACTGGATTTTACAACGTATACGATCACAAGAGCAATCTCTCCCACAGCTCCGATCACTACAGAGATCAGGACATTTTTGATCATGGTATAAATGATGATAGCGATCGCCACGATCAGAAGTCCGAATGCCACTGCGGTTGACATGGAGGTCTGTGAAAAGAATGAGGAAATTCCGTTCATCATATAGAAGGCGAACAGGAATACAAAAGTAAGTACTGCTGCAATTACCTGGCTTTCTGTAAGTGCTGACATAAATACACCGATCGCCAGATTCGCGCATCCCAGAAGGAAAAATCCCAGGATCCCGGTGTATGCGGAAGCATAGGAAATCGTTCCGAACTTACTCATGATCAGAGGATAAACGCACATGATCACGACCGGAATGGCAAACACAGCTACCAGTGCAAGATATTTTCCAAATACGATATCCCATACAGATACCGGTGCGGTCAGAAGAAGCTGATCCGTTTTCTGCTTGCGCTCTTCTGCAAGTACACGCATGGAAAGGATCGGCACACCGATCAGGAACACAAAGGTCAGTGCGCTTAAGGTAGTTTCAAATTTTGAATAGCCGCCTGAAAGCTGATATGCGGAAAAATAAATTCCGGTCAGCACCAGGACGAAAAATATGAAGAGATATCCAACCATGGAGGTCAGATAGCTTTTCAGTTCTCTTTTAAAAATCGCTGTCATGACTGATCCCCCTCTTTCTCATCAGAAGCCTTCTCTGGTTCCCCGTTTTTTTCTTCCTGAGTTTTTTCTTCTTCCGATGATCTGTCTTCTACCGGTTTCCACTGTGAGCTTTCCGGTTTTCCGGCGGATTTTTTCTCTCCTTCGGTAAGCTCAAGGAATACATCCTCAAGGGAAACTCTCTTAACCTGCATCTCGTAGATTGGACAGTTCGCTTTTGCCATAGCGTAGAAGACTTTTTCACGGATATCCACATTTTCCTGAATGGAAAGTTTTGTTTTCCACAATTTCTCATCGCTGTCATAGGACATTTCCACCCCGGTTACGCCTTCGATCGTTTCCAGAGCTTTTCGAATCGTGTCTTTCTCGCCTTTTATCTTCATAAGGAGGCTGTTGGAGCCTGCTGCCAGACGTTCCAGATTATCCGGTGTATCGCTGGCTACCAGCTTTCCATGGGAAATGATCAGAACATAATCACACACTGCTCTTACCTCGGAAAGGATATGGGAGCTTAGGATAACCGTGTGCTTCTGCTTCAGGCCTTTGATCAGGTCACGGATCTCGATGATCTGCTTCGGATCAAGTCCTACTGTCGGCTCATCCAGGATGATCACCTCCGGATATCCCAGGATTGCCTGTGCAAGGCCCACCCTCTGGCGATAACCTTTGGAAAGGTTTTTGATCAGACGGTCTTTCATGTCTGTGATCTTTACCATATCCATGACTTCTTTTATCTGCTTGTCTTTTTGGTTTCTTGGGATTTTTTTCAGATCAGCCGCAAATTTCATGTACTCAAGAACAGTCATGTCAAAATAGAGCGGCGGCATTTCCGGCAGATAGCCGATACATTTCTTGGCTGCCTCCGGTTCCTCCAGAATATCATGACCATCGATCATCACTTTTCCTTCTGTGGAAGCAATGTATCCTGTGATCATGTTCATAGTTGTTGATTTTCCTGCACCGTTGGGGCCCAGGAATCCGTAAATTTTCCCCTTTTCGATCTGAAAGGAAAGATGGTCAACTGCAGTATGATCGCCATACTTTTTGACCAGATTACTTACTTCGATCACTTTACTCTCCTCCTTTTATTCTCAGGGAAATACTTTTTTTAATTATCGATTTCCCATTTTATAAGATGCCAGAGGCAAAAGGTCCTGAAACTGAAGCCCTTGACTCTGGCGTCTTTTCAACACCAATAGAAAATGCCCCTGGATGAAACAGAGAATGGGGGAATCCAGGGGCATCTCTATCGGATTATAGTGTAAAAGTAATTTGTGATAAAAGTAGGATAAATTTGTGATAATTTTGTGAAACTCCCGGACAAAAAAATCTCCTGTCGGACAGATTTTGCCTTTGTTCGACAGGAGGTATCTTATGCCAGTGGCTCTCTGAGCGGTGTTCCGGCTTTTCTCGGATATTTGCCTGGGGTGTTCTTTACCTTCTCGATAATGACCAGGGAGCGGCCGATCTCAGATCCCGGAAGGTCAAAGTACTGAATATCCCTGATCTTTCCACCAAGGATCTTTACTGCTTTCTCTGCTGCTTCTGCTTCTTCCTTTACAGAACCGGATTTATAGGAGACAAAAAGCCCTCCGACTTTTACATACGGGAGACAGTATTCAGACAGGGTTGCCAGTCCGGATACTGCTCTGGATACGCAGAGATCATATTTTTCTCTGTAGGCTTTGTTTTTTGCATATTCTTCAGCTCTTCCGTGAATGGCGGAAATCCCCTCCAGGCCCAGGAGCGCAAAGGTTTCTTCCAAGAATTTTACTCTTTTATTGAGGGAGTCCAGAAGGCAGGCTTCCACCTCCGGGAAGGCAATCTTCAGGGGAACACCCGGGAATCCGGCGCCGGTTCCGATGTCCATAACGGTTTTTATCTTACCCATATCTACAGCCTTGACGCAGCAGAGGCTGTCCAGGAAATGTTTCACGAGAACCTCGTCAAATTCTGTGATACCGGTGAGGTTCATGACTTTGTTTTTTTCTACAAGATATTCGTAGAACCGAATAAACTGGTTTTTCTGCGTGTCACTGAGTGTGATCCCAAGCTCCTCGCAGCCTTTTTCCAGGATTTCTAAATTGTACATGCAGCTTCCTCTCTTATTTTCTGTGTTTTATTGTTATTCTTTGTATTATCTGTGTTTATGTTCGGATCTGCTTTCCAGATATACAAGAAGCACGGAAATGTCAGCCGGGGATACACCGGAGATACGGGACGCCTGGCCGATGGACACCGGTCTGTAGGCTTCCAGCTTCTGGCGTGCCTCAATGCGGAGGCTTCCTACATCTTCGTAATCAATGTCTTCCGGAAGCTTTTTCTGCTCCAGTTTCTTAAATTGCTCTACCTGCTTCATCTGACGGCGGATGTAGCCATCATATTTGATGTTGATCTCTACCTGCTCACATACATCTTCCGGAAGCTCCGGTCTTTCTTTATCGATGGGTGCAAGCACCTTATAGTTAAGCTCCGGCCGACGGATCAGCTCTGCAATGGTGGTTCCGGATTTCAGAAGGGTACTGTTCAGAGATTCCAGAAGGCTCTGTACCTCTGCAGAACCACCTACGGTTGCATGTTCCACTCTCTCGATCTCTTCCTGGATCCGGCGCTCTTTTTCCTGTAATTTATGGTATGTCTCATCATCGATCAGGCCGACCTCCCAGCCTTTTTTACGAAGACGAAGATCTGCGTTGTCCTGGCGGAGGAGCAGACGGTACTCAGCACGGCTTGTCATCATTCGGTACGGCTCATGGTTCTCCTTTGTTACCAGATCATCGATGAGAACGCCAATATATGCCTCTGAGCGGTCCAAAATCAGCTGTTCCCGGCCTTTTACCTCCATAGCTGCATTAATTCCCGCTATGAGGCCCTGAGCGGCTGCTTCCTCATATCCGGAGCTTCCGTTAAACTGTCCGCCGCTGAAAAGGCCCTTGATCTTTTTGAATTCCAGTGTGGGATAGAGCTGGCGCGGATTAATGCAGTCATACTCAATAGCGTAAGCATTTTTTACAATCCTGGCGTTCTCCAGACCCGGTACGGAATGGTACATCTCGTACTGAACATCCTCCGGCAGGGAGCTGGACATTCCGCCGATGTACATTTCATTTGTGTAAAGACCTTCCGGTTCGATAAATACCTGATGGCGTTTTTTGTCTGCAAAACGAACTACTTTATCCTCAATGGACGGACAGTAACGTGGTCCGGTTCCTTCGATCATTCCGGAATAAAGGGGGGATCTGTCCAGATTTGCACGGATGATCTCGTGTGTTTTTTCGTTTGTATAGGTCAGCCAGCAGGATTTCTGCTCGATCTGTACAGCTTCCGGGTCTGTGGAAAAAGAGAACGGTACGACTCTTTCATCTCCGAACTGCTCTTCCATCTTAGAATAATCAATGGTGTTTCCGGCGATTCTGGCCGGAGTTCCTGTTTTGAAGCGGAACATTTCGATCCCCAGCTTTTTCAGGGAATCCGTAAGGTAATTGGCTGCCTGAAGGCCGTTCGGTCCTGTATAGTTGCTGACGTCGCCGTAAATGCAGCGGGCCTTGAGGTAGGTTCCTGTACAGAGGACTACAGCTTTTGCGTGGTAGGTGGCTCCTGAGAAGGTTTTTACACCGGTGATGTGCCCGTCTTCTACCAGAAGCTCGGTCACTTCACCCTGGCGGATGGTTAAGTTCTCTGTATTTTCCAGTGTCTTTCTCATTTCTGTACTGTAGGCCTGTTTATCGGCCTGTGCACGAAGGGAATGGACTGCAGGGCCTTTGGACTGGTTGAGCATTTTGGACTGGATGAAGGTTTTGTCTATGTTTTTACCCATTTCCCCACCGAGAGCATCCAGCTCACGGACGAGATGCCCTTTGGAGCTGCCGCCTACATTGGGGTTGCAGGGCATAAGGGCGATGCTGTCTACGCTGACTGTGAACATGACTGTGTTGAGCCCTAAGCGGGCGCATGCCAGTGATGCTTCGCAGCCTGCGTGACCGGCGCCTACTACTATGATGTCGAAAAACTGTTCCAGATTTTTCATGCTTTTTCTCCTTTATTTTTTCTCTTATTCTTTTTCTTTATTTTTCTTTGTGATTTTCTTTTTCTTTGTTTATTGTGTGGTTGGTTTTTGGTTTTATTTTTACTTTCTTGCTTGGCAGAAGGCCTGGTTTTTTTGCTTTGGGAAGCTGTGGAAAACCGCAAAGGGGCCGTAAAGCCACGGCCCCTCTGCACACCCCTCGGGCTTTTTTTTAGGAGTTCTTGGGTTGTGGTGTGTGATACGGTGCTGACTTTTGTCTGTATGCTTCGGTGTTGGATGTGAAACGTTGTGCCGAGGTTGTTTTGAGTTCTTGGGTTGTGGTGTGGGGTACGGTGTTGACTTTTGTCTGTATGCTTCGGTATTGGATGCGGAACGTTGTGCCGAGGGGGTTGCAGTGGAACTGTAATGAGGTTCTCGACGTGCGATGCACGTCTGCGGAATTCTGCAGTCCATGTGGCGTACAGCAGGGAGCCGCAGCCCATGCGGCATATGCGGCGAGGTCTCCGCAATCTATATTATGCAACAATATATCCTACAGAAATATACAAAGTTCCGTTTGATACATTTCGGCTCAGTGTCGAATTGCCGATACAGAAGCATACAGACACAAGTTAGTTTCTTTCAGCATTCCACAATCGCTGCACTATATAAAAAAGGCCCAGGGGTGTGCAGAGGGGCGCGGCCTTGTGCCCCTTTGCGGTTTTCTCACATTCCAATGTGATCTACCCTCTGCGGGCTTCCGCAGTCCATGTGGCATACAGCAGGGAGCCGCAATCTATGCGGTTATACGGCCGGAGTTCCGCAATCTATGCGGCCATTCGGCCGGGGCCTCCGCAGCCCATGCGGTTATTATTTCCCCATACAAAATTTAGAAAATATCTCATTAACAAGGTCTTCCCCAAGTGATTCTCCCAGAATCCGTCCCAGACTTTCGTATGCATCTGTCAGGTCTATGGAATAAAAATCCTCCGGCATTCCGCTTTCTATGCTATTTTCTACCAGAGAAAGACTTTCCTGTGCTTTTAAAAGCTCCTGTCTGTGGCGTTCATTGGTGATGTAGACTTCATCATTGAAGTCAATCTCCCCACTGAAGAACATTTCCCGGATTTTTTCTTCCAGGTCTGTGATCCCGGTTTCTTCTTTTGCGGAGATTGGGATTACCGGCTGGTTTATTCTGCTCTTTAAATCCTCTATATCTATAGCAGATTCAAGGTCTGTCTTGCTGTAGAGGACAATTGTCTTTTTCTCTTGCAAAATTTTTATGATTTCTTCGTCGTTTTCATCTAACGGTACGGAGGAATCTACGACATAGAGGATCAGGTCTGCGTCTGCTGCCATTTCTTTGGCTTTGGATACGCCGATTTTCTCTACGATGTCTTCTGTCTGGCGGATTCCGGCTGTGTCAGCAATCTTTAATGTGATCCCATGCAGGTTGATATACTCTTCCAGTACGTCTCTGGTGGTTCCTGCGATATCGGTCACGATGGCTCTGTCCTCTCCCAGAAGCAGGTTCAGCAGAGAAGATTTCCCTGCGTTCGGCTTACCCAGGATCACGGTCCGGATACCTTCCTGTATGATCTTTCCGTCTCCGGCTGTTTTTAACAGGTTCTGTATTTTTTCTTTTTCTTCTGCTACGATCTGCTCTAATTCTTCCGAATATCCTGTCAGATCATAGTGCTCTGGGTCGTCTAATGCCGATTCAATGTACGCTATATGGTACAGTAGTTTTTCTCTGATCTGCTGTACAGTTTTTCGGACCGAGCCTTTTAATTGTCCTACAGAATTCTTTAATGAGTACTCATTTTTGGACTGTATCACATCCATAACGGCCTCTGCCTGGGAAAGATCGATCCTTCCATTGAGGAATGCACGCTTGGTAAATTCTCCCGGCTCGGCAATAATGGCTCCGTTTTTCAGCACAGTTTCCAGTACCTTTTTCATAGCTAAAACGCCACCGTGGCAGTCGATTTCTATGGTATCTTCTCCTGTGTATGTCCGTGGTCCGCGCATGGCCATGACCAGCACTTCGTCTACCATTTCTTCGTTATCATAAATATATCCATAATGGATGGTGTGGCTTGGGACGTTTTTCAGAGATTTTTTTCCACCCTTGGAACGGTATACTCCGGATGCGATCTCAAAAGCCTCCGGGCCACTGATCCTGACGATCCCGATTCCCGATGCGCTCATGGCTGTGGAAATCGCAGCAATCGTTGTCTCTTCCATTTTTCACTCTCCTTTGTCAAACGGATAAAAGCATTCGGATAAAAGCATCCGGTTAAACGCAAAAATGTTACTCCGGAAAAGCTTTTTACACGCAAAAAACACGTGTTATTCACGCTTTCACCTAGAATAACATCTTCTGTCAGTTTCCATATTTATAATGCTAGAGCGTGTTTGAAAAAGGCTTTCTGCAAGATGTGCGTCACAATTTGTGGGAGATTTTGTCCGGATGAAGGCGCCGTAGCGGGCTACGGCAACTGAATTCGGGCAAAATATACCGCAAAGTGGGGCGTGCAGATTGCGGGAATGATTTTTCAAATACGCTCTAATCTCTGCATTCCGGATGTCCGCTGCAGAAATATCTTTTTGTTATTTGCTCTTCAATGATTATAAAGAATTGTTGCGGAGATTGCAATGATAATTTTTAATTTTCAGTTCCATACAAAAAAGCCGTACCCACGGAGCTTACGCTCCGGGATACGGCTTATAGCTTTACCGGTGGATCATCAATTATTGCGTTTCAGTTTTACTACTACATGTCTGTAAGGTTCTTCTCCCTCACTGACTGTCTCTACATAGCGGTTGCCCTGCAGAGATGCATGGATGATCCTTCTTTCGTACGGATTCATCGGTTCCAGAACTACCGGTTTTCTGGTTTTCTTTACCTTGAAGGCAATTCCTCTTGCAAGGTTCTCCAGAGTTTCCTTACGACGGCGTCTGTAGTCCTCGGTATCGAGTTTTACACGAATGTAGGTAGACTCGCCTTTGTTTACCACAAGGCTTGTCAGATACTGAAGAGAATCCAGTGTCTGGCCTCTTTTTCCGATGAGGATACCCATATCCTCACCTTCAAAATCCACATCCAGAGAACCGTCTGCAGTGTTGTATTTCGATGTGATCTCCACTTCTCCAAGATCCATGGAACCGAATACGTCACGAAGAAATACGACTGCTCTCTCCTCAACCTCTCTGATCTTCTCCGGATCGCTGAGGATCTCTATCGGTCTGCCCTGCTTCGGTGCTCTCTCACGTGTTTCCTTCGGCTGACGCTCCTTTGGAGCTCTTGGCTGTTTCTCACGTGCAGGCTTTGCTTTGCCCTGGAAATCCCTTGCAGGTCTTTCCTTTGGTGCTGCTGCCTTTGCAGGTGCTTCTTCGGATGCCTTCTCCACCTGTACAGCTTCTTTCTTCACCGGCTTCTTCTCCTCTGCAGGAGCTGCTTTCGGTGCAGATTCTTTCTTTACATCCGGAGTAAAAGGCTTTTCTAATTTCTTCTCTTCTTTGATAGCGTCCAGTTTCACGGACTCTACCAGTTCATCGATCTCCTGCATATCAGAAACTGGCTCGATTCTGCGAACTTTGATCACGGCAGGTTTGCTGCCGATTCCGAAGAATCCGGAGCTGCCTTCACTGATAACCTGAATATCAAGCTGGTCACTGGAAGTTCCAAGCTCAAGACACGCTTTTGTGATAGCTTCATTCTTTGTTTTTGCTGAAAACTGAATGTAATCCTCCATTACGAACCCCTCCGTTCCTGATTATTTCTTCTTATTTCTCTCATCAAAGTCTCTTACGAGATTTGCTTTAGCTGTGATGCTGCCCGGTTTTGCACTTCTTGCCTTCTCATAGGCAGTATCAACCTTCTGTGCTCTGTCTGAAGCACCATTGTTTCCGCTGTTGCCCTTATTGATCACAGGTTTATTGATATTCTTGGCGGACTGATGAGCCTGATTGGTGATCTTCTGCGGCGGAAGTCCTTCCTTCGCACGCTTCGCTTCGATCTTCTTCATATTCTCATTAACCAGATCATCAATGTTCATCTTATCAAGATGACGATTGATCGCAAACTGCTGGGCACTTCGAACGACAGCACTGGCGATCCAGTAGATACCAAGACCAACCGGGAATGTAAAACAGAAGAATGCAGACATCAGAGGCATGACCATGTTCATGGTTTTCATGGAGTTTGCCATTGCGCTGGCCTGATCATTTCCGTCTGCCGGCTGTGTTGCAGCCTGTGGCATAAGCTTCAGGTTCAGCATCTGAGTTGCCCATGCAAGAACCGGGATCAGAAGTGCTACGATCGCAAGTAACAGAGAACCATGATTTTTGAAGAATTCCATGATATAGTACAGCGGCTGGTCTGCGATATTCAGGCCACAGAAGCCCTGCATCTTGGAAATATTGCCGGATGCTTTTGTGATCGCATCAGAAAATCCTGAAAACTGATTCATCTGTGCCAGCTCTTTCCACTGGGAAGGAGAAAGTGCATACAGAAAATCAACAATCGAGTTACTTGTAGCATTTCCGGCACTGTCCATAACGAGACGCACTCGTGTCATGGAATGGTCTGTGATAAACTGCTGCAGGATATCTGTGTATCCGTTTACAGCTAGCAGGTTGTCAACTACACCAGTAAAAATGTTCTTTACACTTCCAACGTAAGCAGGAATCCGGTAGATAACCTGATACAGAGCAAACAGAATAGGCATCTGAATGGCTAACTGTACACAGCTACCGGTTGGAGAAACACCATATTTCTGATAAACAGCCTGGGTTTCTTCGTTCATTTTCATCATGGAAGCCTGATCCTTTTTACCCTGATATTTCTTCTGGATCTTCTGGATCTCAGGCTGCATGATCGCGCTTAACTTGGAGAATTTCTGCTGCTTGATCTGCAGCGGTGTCATAAAGGCAAAGATAAGAATACTGAAGATAATGATACAAAGACCAATGTTCTGGATTCCGAACAGGCCGTCAAGCATCTTATATATGCCATCCATGATCCATCCCATCACAGACGCGATCTGTCCGATAATAGGAGTTCCGGTTTTTGTTGCTAAAAACAGTTCCAAATTCATTTCCTCCTAGACTTCTTATTCAATTGTAAAAGTCCGGTAACTATTCATTCGTCCACTAACTGCGGAAGTACTGAACAGTCACAAAATAATTCATGGCACAGGGTCATAGCCTCCGTGGGAAAAAGGATTGCATCGCAATATCCTCCATGCCGCAAGAAGACTGCCCTTAAATGCGCCATATTTTTCGATTGCTTCCAAACCATATTGAGAACATGTGGGAATATAAGGACATTTCGTTCTCTTCATCGGCGATATATATTTTTGATAGAGCCTTATCATCTTAATCAGAAATTTCTTTATCATGTTCATTCCCTGTTATATGATGCTTTCTTGCAAGATGCAGAAAAGCACTCTCGATCTCGTGAAAGCTCTTGCCCTTGGCTGCGGCTCTCGCTACTACTACAATATCAAGGTTACTGTCAAAATCTGTTTCGTTGAGACGATAGCTTTCTCTGATCAATCTGGTGAGTCTGTGGCGAACCACACTGTTCCCTACTTTTTTGCTTACTGATATTCCCAGACGATTCTTCATGTGCTGATTCTTCAGCACGTACATCACCAGAAGCCGATTTGCGTACGATGTTCCGTTCTGATATACAACTTTAAAATCTTGATTTTTCTTTAAGGACTCTGATCTGATCAAACGAATCCTCCTTAATTAGATTCCGCCTGCGCGGATATTTCTCCGGATAGAAGAAAAGACCACATAAATGCGGTCTTGCAGCTTATGCTGATAACTGTTTTCTTCCTTTTAATCTTCTTGCAGCTAATACTTTACGTCCGCCCTTTGTGCTCATGCGAGCTCTGAAGCCGTGAACTTTAGCTCTGGATCTCTTTTTTGGCTGAAATGTCATCTTCATAGGTAAAGCACCTCCTTTATCTATTTTTAATTGTTATGAAATAACTTATCATTCAGAACATCGTTTCAATTATATAAATAAACCTCCTTTTCGTCAAGTAAAAATTGCAAAAAACCCGATAAAATCAAGGGTTCTATAAAATACCCCCACCTTACGGTATTTATTTTTTTCTCTTATGTGGAAAGCGCTTATGGTTTACGTAACATTATCCACATTTTGTGGATAACTTGTGGATAACTTGTGGATTGACCGGAAATCTATCCACTTTTTCAGAGGGTTTGTTCACATCGTTTTCAAAAAAACCCTTTATTTGCGGTATTTTTAAGGTGGATTTTTTTATACACATAATTCTTCCACATTTTCCACCAATTCTCGACTTATGGAAACCTCCAGGACTCTTATCCACAATAATCCACCCTAATCCACAGTAATTTCCCCACATTATCCACATTCTTTTCCCCAAAATCTCAAGGATTTTCCATTGCGAAAACCCCATTTTCATTGTAATATATAAAAGGATATCTATCTCCAGTCGCAGACTGGGGTTATTATAATACTCATGGGAGGAAAAAATGGACGCTGTTATTGAAAAATGGGAGGAGATCCTGCAAACTGTCAAATCTGAATATGAGGTGACTGATGTCCCTTTTAATACCTGGCTCAAGCCGCTGAAAGTTTATGAGGTTGACGGAAAGCTGATAACAGTGGTTGTTCCCTCTGAGCAGGCAGCGATCGGAGTCAATTACATCAGTAAACGCTACAAAATACCCCTCCAGGTTACTATCTGTGTACTGACAGGCATGGAAGAATGCGAGGTTCGCTTCGTTCTGGAAAAAGATCTCCCCAAAAAAACAGAAAAAAACACTTCTTATGATAAACAGGTTCAGGATACACGTTACGAAGAGGCGCATTTAAATCCAAAATACACCTTCGACACCTTCGTTGTAGGAAGTAATAACAAATTCGCCCAGGCCGCAGCTCTTGCAGTTGCCGAATCACCGGGAGATACCTACAATCCACTGTTTATCTATGGCGGAGCCGGTCTTGGTAAGACGCATCTTATGCATTCCATCGCTCATTTCATTCTGGAACACGACGAAAACAGCCGTGTTTTGTATGTAACCAGTGAGGAATTTACCAACGAGCTGATCGAAACCATCCGAAACGGAAATAACACGGCAATGAGCAAATTCCGTGAAAAATACAGAAATATCGACGTTCTTCTTGTCGATGATATTCAGTTTATTATAGGAAAAGAATCCACACAGGAGGAATTTTTCCATACATTTAACAGTCTTCACAGTGCCAAAAAGCAGATCATCATATCCTCTGATAAACCACCGAAGGATATGGAAATCCTGGAAGAGCGCTTCCGTTCCCGGTTCGAGTGGGGTCTGATCGCAGATATCACGCTGCCTGATTACGAAACCCGAATGGCGATCCTTCATAAAAATGAAGAAATGAACGGCTACAACATCAGTGAAGATGTTATCAAATATATCGCTACCAATATCAAATCCAATATCCGTGAGCTGGAAGGTGCCTTCAACAAGGTCATGGCCGGAGCCAAGCTTGAGAAAAAGGAAGTAACTCTGGAGCTGGCAGAGCAGGCACTGAAGGATATTATTTCTCCGGATGAGAAAAAAGTAATCACACCGGAATACATCATCTCCGTTGTTGCAGAGCATTACGGAGTCACACCTGCGGACTTAAGCGGAAACAAACGAAACTCCAAGATCGTCATGCCCCGCCAGGTTTCCATGTATCTCTGCCGTGAGATCATATCCACACCTTTGAAAAATATCGGAAAAGCGCTCGGAAACCGTGACCATACCACCGTTATGCACGGTATTGAAAAGATCGAAAACGAATTGCAGAACGACGATAACTTAAAAAATACCATTGATATATTGAAAAAGAAGATTAATCCACAAGGTTAGGGAAGTTTTCCACATTACTGGTGTATAACGTGTTGATTGTATGTGGAGAGATGTGTACAACTTTTTTGCCAAAACGCGGCGGTAATTTTATCCCCGGATTATTCACATGCGAAAATACCACTTTTACACAAAGTTATCCCAACGGAAAACCCCTGAAAACATCAGGCCTGCGGGAGTTTTTCACAAAATCTGGCCCCCTACGGCGGTTACTGCGGATTTTTTCTATAAATATATTTATAAAAAACACAAATTGTTCAGAAAGGGAGTTATACACACTATGAAAATCATCTGCTCCAAATCAAGTCTGTTAAAAAGTGTAAGTATCGCACTCAAAGCAGTTCCATCAAAAACCACAATGCCAATCCTGGAATGTATTCTCATGGATGCAACCACAAACCAGATCAAATTTACCACCAACGATATGGAGCTGGGAATTGAAACGATCGTTGAGGGTACTATTGAAGAAAAAGGTAAAGTTGCTCTTGATGCAAAAATCTTCTATGAAATCATCAGACGACTTCCGGATAATGATGTTACCATTAAGACCGATGATAAATATGCAGCAACCATTACCTGTGAAAAAGCAAAATTCAATATCCCTGGAAAATCAGGAGAAGATTTTGCTTATTTACCGATGATCGAGAAGGATGAACCGCTGACGATCTCTCAGTACACACTGAAAGAAATGATCCGCCAGACTATTTTTTCGATTGCTGTAAATGAAAACAATAAGCTTATGACCGGTGAACTTTTTGAAATCAAAAATAACTGTCTGAAGGTAGTTTCTCTGGACGGACATCGTATCTCTATCCGCAAAATGTCCCTTAAGAAAGATTATTCTGACCGTAAGGTGGTAGTTCCGGGCAAAACTTTAAGCGAGGTCAGCAAGATCCTTTCCGGAGAAGTGGATGATCAGGTCAGCATTTACTTTACAAAAAACCATATTTTATTTGAATTTGATCAGACTATGGTAGTTTCCAGACTGATCGAGGGAGAATATTTCAGAATTGACCAGATGCTTTCCAGTGATTATGAGACAAAACTGAAGATCAACAAAAAAGAGTTCCTGGATTGTATCGACCGTGCCACACTTCTGGTACGTGAGGTTGATAAAAAACCGATCATCATCAACATCACAGACGATGATATGGAGCTGCGCATTGATTCTGCAATGGGTTCCATGAATGAAGAGATCGATATTGAAAAAGAGGGTAAGGATATCATGATCGGCTTCAACCCGAAATTCCTGATCGATGCGCTTCGTGTTATTGATGATGAAACCGTGACGATCTATCTTGTAAATCCGAAGGCACCATGCTTTATCCGTGACGATGAGGAGAACTATACTTACCTGATCCTTCCTGTAAACATCAACCAGAATCAGGCCAGATAAGACCTGGGTAATATAAGGAATAAGGGGCAAGAGATGTACGCAGCAGCTTCGGGAATGTGAGTGTACGTGTGAGACGCACATGCTTGAAGCTGTGAACAGAATTGAGCTCGGCAGTCAGGATATGTAAGTGTCCGTAGGGCACGTACAGCCTGACGGCAGATATCAGGATTGATATAAACGGATACACTAAAAATGTGTGATCGTTTTTGACCGATTGTGCATGGGAATGCGATCGTGTTCTGAAAATTGTTTTATGCGTAAACTGCTGGAAGGGGGTATTTAAATTACCGCCTTCCGGTGAAATTTGTATTTTGGGGGATTTTAAATACCGCCAGGAGATCAGAAAAGATCGATCTGACGGAGAAAATACCCCGGAGATAAGAGGAGAAAAAATTGGAGATCAGAATTAAAGACGAATTTATCAAGCTTGGTCAGGCGCTGAAGCTGGCCGGTGTTGTGGAGGACGGCGTTGAGGCGAAATATGCCATCAATGATGGTCTGGTACTGGTGAACGGTGAGGTGGAGAACCGCCGTGGCCGCAAGATCCATCCTGGAGATACCATTTCCTACGATGGAAAAGATATTTATGTGATTGGGTGAAGGAATGTACATTGAATCCATCAGACTGAATAATTTCAGGAATTATGAGTCGCTGGAGATGAATTTTGATCAGGGCACCAATATTCTCTACGGCGACAATGCCCAGGGAAAGACCAATATCCTGGAGGCGGTTTATCTGGCAGGTACCAGCAAATCCCACAAGGGAAGCAAGGACCGGGAGATGATCCGCTTTAAGAATGAGGAATCCCATATCCGAATGATGGTGAAGAAGGGCGAGCTTTCATACAAAATAGACATGCACCTCCGGAAAAACAAAGCAAAGGGAGTTGCCATCAACGGGCTGCCGATCCGCAAGGCAAGGGAGCTGCTGGGGGTGGTGAATCTGGTGTTTTTTTCTCCGGAGGATCTTAATATTATCAAGGATGGACCGGGAGAGAGAAGACGTTTTCTGGATTCGGAGCTTTGTCAGCTGGATGGTGTTTATATCACGGAGCTGGCCGGCTACAACCATATCGTGAACCAGAGAAACCGTCTTCTCAAAGACTGTTATATGAACCCCGGGCTGAAAAGTACCCTGGATGTCTGGGATATGCAGATGGTCGATTACGGAAAGAAGATCATCGGGAAGCGGGAAGCCTTTGTGGAGGAGCTTAACGAGATCGCAAGGGGGCTCCATAAAGGCCTTACCGGCGGGATCGAGGAGCTGGAGATCCTGTACGAGCCAAGTGTTACGGCGGCGGAGTTTGAGGATAAGCTTTCCAGGAACCGGGAGCGGGATCTTCGGATGAAGCTGACCTCTGTGGGACCGCACAGAGATGATTTCTGCGTAAAAGTCAACGGGATCGACATCCGGAGGTATGGTTCCCAGGGGCAGCAGAGGACTGCAGCTCTTTCTCTGAAGCTTTCGGAGATCTATCTGGTGAAGAAAAAGATCCGGGATACACCGGTGCTTCTGCTGGATGATGTTCTTTCAGAGCTGGATAGCAGCAGGCAGACATATCTGCTGGAAAGCATCCACGATATACAGACTCTGATCACCTGTACAGGACTGGATGATTTTGTCAGCCATCAGTTCAAGATCAACAGGGTTTTTCAGGTGGTAAAGGGGCATGTTTATATGCCTAAAGGGTTTTGACAAGCCCGTATGCATATGGTAAACTGATTCTGATTATGGAAAGTTGGTGAATATTTTGGATAAAGAGGAGTTTCGCGTTAAGCTGGGACAGATCAATAAGCTGGTCGAGACCCAGGATTACAAAGGCGCCATGCAGATTGTTGACAGTATTGACTGGCGTCGTGTGAAAAACGTCCGTACCCTTTGTGTAGTGGGCGAGATCTACGCGGCCAACAAGCGTTATGAAGAGAGCAAGGAAATTTTTCTTCTTGCCTACCACAGAGCGCCGATCGGCAAGAACATACTTTACCGTCTGATCGAGGTTTCCCTGAAAATGGGACAGATCAGTGAAGCCACAGAATTCTTTGATGAATACAGAGAAGTGGCAGGTAATGATAACAGCCAGTATATACTGAAATATAAGATCGCCAGAGCGAAGAATGCATCTCTGAATGAACAGATCCGTATTCTTGAGGAATATAAGGAGAAGGAATTTACGGAGCGCTGGTCCTATGAGCTAGCCAAGCTCTATTACAAGGCAGGAGACAAGCAGAAGTGCCTGGATCTCTGCAATGAGATGATCCTTTGGTTCAATGACGGAACTTATGTGATAAAGGCCCTTGACCTGAAACAGCGGATGGGTGTTCTCACTGGCGAAGAGAAAGAGAAATACGAGCAGCGTTTTATCCCGAAGCTGATCCCGCCGGAAAAGGCGCAGGAGATCAGGGAGAGCAAGGAAGCATCCGGCGAGTATGAGGAGGCAAAACCGGTCACAGATACCATCCAGGTAGATGATGAGCGGGATCTGAACAGTGCGGAGACATTCCAGGAGAAGCTTTCCAAGGGCTTCCGTGATATCTTTGGCGGACATAAGAAATCCGCGGAAGAGGATATGGAGGAAAAAGAAGCTGCGCAGGATGAAGAGCAGGAAGAGGTTTCCACAGGCTCTGAGGATGTGACGGAACAGGCTGAAGCGCCGGAGGCTGAGACTGCTGCGGCAGCAGAACCGTCAGAGGAGTTTACAGATTCTGAGGAGATCGAAGCAGCAGAAGGAAGTGAGGAAGCTTCTGATGAGCCTTCTGAAGAGCAGGAAGAGTTTTCAGGACAGGAAGTGGATGAGATTCCGTTGGCATCAGGTGTTGAGAACCTGTCATCCGGAAGTATGAAGCTGCAGGCTCAGGAACAGCAGGATAAAGAGGAAGAAGCTGAGGCTGAGAAAGCTACAGAGATGTCTTTGTCCCAGAGTGTTGCAGAGATCATGAAGGAAAAGGCTGCCGGAAATGAGGAAAATGAGGAGAAGCCTGCAGGGGTTCCGCTCAATGAGGAAGGCAAGCCTGATTTTTCCGCAACGATCCGTATGCCGGAGCTGAAGATCCCGAAGTCCATGATCAATGTGGACCCGGAGAATGCAAGCAGTTCCGCGGAGATGCCGGATGCGTCCGGAATTTTCGGAAGTATCGAGGATATTGCGGCATCTGTAGGTGACAGGTCCGAGAAGGATAAGGATAAAGAGTTCAACCTGGAGGATACCATTCTGGCAGCAGCTACACAGCAGGGAATCGATATCCCGGAGGAAGAGAAATCTCCGGATGTCCAGCAGTCCGACGTAACGGAAGAGCCGGCTGGTATTGAGGATCTGGATATTGCGGCTGATGAATTTGTTCCGGAGGAGCCGGATGCGGCAGATATCGAGGATATCATGGCGCAGATCTCCGCTCAGCAGGAGGAAGAGGTAACGGAGACTTCCGATACCAGAATTCCGGATATCGTATTTGATGAAGATGAGGAGCCGGTTACTGAGGAGGATCTTCAGGCTGCAGAAGCAGAGTTCCTGAATGGTCCGTCAGGAGTACAGAAGCCGGTGGAAGAAGATGATGTGCTTCCGGAGATTCCTTCACTGGAATCTGAGGCGCAGGTGCAGAAGTCGGCAGCAGAGCCTTCTGCGAAGCTTCATCATGAGGAACCGGTGGCTGCAGCGGAAGAGGAAAATCTTCTTGATGAGGAAGAAGAATACAGTGATGACGCCTTTGACTTCCAGGAAGAGGATAACGAGGATGACTTTATCAGCAGTCCCATCGGTGATGATTCTGATGAACCCATGGAAGAGGACGATGAGGAAGAGGAGCTCAGCGAGGAAGAGCAGCTTGAGAAATTTATCGCTACGATCCATCCGGAGAAGGATCCTACAAAGATCGTTTCCAGAAAGAAAGAGCTCACAGAGGAAGAGAAGAAGCTTTTCACCTATTTTGTTACAGTTCCCGGAATGAAGGAACAGCTGCTTGATGTACTCTGCAATGTGCAGATGGGCGCAGCAGACAAGACCTCCCAGACCGGAAATGTGATCGTTATGGGCGGCAGAGAAACAGGTAAGACGAGACTGATCTCAAGTCTGATCCCGGCAATCTGTAAAGAGCTGAATATCGAGGCTTCCAAGGTTGCCTATATATTTGCGGATGATCTCAACGGAAAGGATATTCCGGAGATCGTATCCAAGCTTGCCGGCGGTTTCCTTGTTATCGAGGATGCAAACCAGCTTTCCCAGGAAACAGCAGATGAGCTTGAGGAAGCTATGACCGGAAACACAAAGGGAATGATCGTGATCCTGGAGGATGAAAAGATTGGTATGCGTAAGCTGATCGCAAGATATCCGAAGCTTGCGAAGAAGTTTACATCCATGATCAACATTCCTGTATTTACAAACGATGAACTTGTTAATTTCGCCAAGGTCTATACCATGGAGAATGGATTCCGTATCGACCAGATGGGCATGCTTGCTCTGTATAATCTGATCGGGATCAACCAGAAGGAGGATCAGCCGATGTGCATCGGTACTGTGAAGACCATGCTGGATAAGGCTATGGAGAGAGCTCAGAGCGGATTGTTCAAGCGTTCCAAGAAGCGTGTGGACCGTGATGGCTACACGGTACTTTTTGAAAAGGATTTCAGCTGAAAATAAGAAAAAGCAGAGGTAAAAAATATGGCCAGACCTTATCTTGGTAACCCGAAATATACCATTGAAGTCCTTCAAAAGTATCATTTTGTTTTCCAGAAAAGGTTTGGTCAGAATTTTCTGATCGATGAGCATGTTCTGGAAAAGATCATTGAGTCTTCGGGTATCACGAAGGATGATTTTATACTGGAGATCGGTCCGGGTATCGGAACTATGACCCAGTATCTTGCGGAGGCTGCCAGAGAGGTGGCTGCTGTGGAGATCGACAGTTCGCTGATCCCGATCCTTAAGGATACGTTGAAGGACTGGGATAATGTTTCCGTGATCAATAACGATATCCTGAAAACGGATATCAAAAAGATCGCAGATGAGAAAAACGGCGGTAAGCCTGTGAAGGTGGTTGCGAATCTGCCGTATTACATTACGACTCCGATCATCATGGGGCTTTTTGAGAAGAATGTTCCTGTGGATTCGATCACTGTCATGGTGCAGAAGGAGGTTGCAGACCGTATGCAGGTTGGTCCCGGTACCAAGGATTACGGTGCGCTTTCCCTGGCTGTGCAGTATTATGCGAAGCCGGAGATCGTTGCGAATGTACCGCCGAACTGTTTTATGCCGCGGCCGAAGGTTGGAAGTGCGGTGATCAAGCTGACGCGTTATGAGAAGCCGCCGGTGGATGTGAAGGATGAGGGGCTTATGTTCCGTCTGATCCGTGCATCTTTTAACCAGAGGAGAAAGACGCTTGTGAACGGTATCAGAAATTCCGGAGATTTTTCCCTGAGTAAGGATGAGATCGAGGATGTGTTCAACAGGTGTGACCTTCCGCTGAATATCAGGGGTGAGGCGCTGACACTGGAGCAGTTTGCGATGCTTGCCAACTGTATTTATGATGAGAAAAATTAATATATGATAAACGCAAAAAGAGCCCGGGCAGCTGTTCCGGGTTCTTTTTGCGTTTCCGGACGGGAATGTTGGAGAGGTTTCCTGTCCGGATCTATATATCGTCATAGAAAGGAGGTTATGTCTGAGGTGTCAGACATAAGTAAGTAATGAAAATTTACATTTTCTATTTTACTGACGAGATGTTAGGAAAGTTTGTTTAAAATATGAAAATATTGTGAATATATTTTTGACGATATGTATATAGTCTGAATGGTGTGGATGGGATTGGGGAAAATTACGGTTTACAGAGGGGTGGGGGTGTGTGGTATACTGAGGGGCGTCGAAAAGGTAATGATGAGGTAATAAAAAGGCAGTAAAAGATAATTAAAAATAGTAAAAGGCAATTTTTAATAAGGGCTGGTGCCCGTATGGAGGTTGAATATTATGAGAAGATTGAACAAGGTTACAGCTTTGGTTATTGCGGGTGTTATTTCATGTACATCTCCGATGATGGTTATGGCGTCTGATTCCGGTTCTGTTATGAGTCAGGCGGAGGAGATCCTGAAGGATAATGAGGTTGGGTCTCTTGCTTCTGATCCGGATAAGGTTGGGGATATCATTGTTTATGTGAAGGGGCTTTTTGATTCTAACCAGATCACGGATGATGAGATTTCTCAGGGAATCGATGAGGCTGCGGATCATTTTGGGGTGAGTCTTAATGAGGATGATAAGAGTTCGCTGGTTAATATTATCAGTAAGTTCCGTGGAATCGAGATGAGTGATGATCAGATCAAGGGGTATGTGAGTGATGCTTATAGTACTTTGAAGGATATGGGTGTTACGAAGTCTGATGTGAAGAATATTTTTGAGAAGGCGATTGAGTTTATTAAGGGGATGCTTTCACGGCGGTGATGGTGTTTGGATGGAACTTTTGATGAAGATTTAGGACATGGAGTTTTTGTTAGAGGGTGAGGGTTGTGGCTCTTTTGTTGGGGTTGTTGTTGGTTTGTTTGGTTGAGATGTACAATATGTACAATGTTTAGGGCTTGGGTTTTGTTTGTGAATGTGGTGTTTTTATAAATTGGGGGAGGGTGTTTTGGAAAAAATTGTGCAAATGCGCTAATTGTTTACGAGATGTTCATTGTTTGTTCATATTTGTCTGGTAGTATAGGGATAGTTCGAAAGAACGTTACGAAAGACGCTGTAATGGTGTGTATCTGTATCATTACACATACAATTTTTTTCATAATAATCGCCCCGGTAAGCCACTACCGGGGCACTCCTCGTTTTTGGGCCTTTTTTGGGGCTCTTTTTTTTGTGGGTGGGATGGATGGAGGGACGGACGGACTGCCGGAGGGGCGGCTGCATGGTCGTGCCTGGTGCGGTCGTTTCGCCGGGTCATACTAAGCGTCTGAGTCTTCTGCCGTGCAGGGCGCCCCATAACTCGCCATGTACGCTGATGCGTACCTGGCTCAGACAGATGGGGCTTACTCTGCGGCTTGTGGCCGCAGAGTACCTTCCCGTCAGAAGCCTCAGGCGCTAAGTATGACCAGCGGCTTACTCCGACGCACCGGGTCCCGACCATGCAGCCGCCCCTCCGGCAGTCCGTCCTGTGCGTTGGAGAGAAACAAAGAAAGCGTCAAGGTTGTGATAAATGGGCTGATCTGAGTCTGTCCTGTGTGTTGGAGAGAAATAAAGGGGTTAAGAAATTTCCAGTGCAAAAAATATAGCGCGGGTGGGGTGTGCATGCTATAATGATTAGGATTATAGTGCTGTCGTCTGGTTTGGGGCGGCGGTGGTTGGGTTTTTGTTTGAATGGGAGGTCTGGATATGGCGGAGTCTATGAAGGATTTTGAGAGGGAGCTGGAGGCTTCTTTTAAGAGGATCGATGAGGGTGATATTATCTCAGGGACTGTTGTGAGTGTGGATGAGTCGGGGGTTGTTCTTGACCTTAAGTTTTATGCTGAGGGTTTTATTCCGGTGGAGGAGTTTTCCCGGGTGCCGGGGTTTAATATTAAAGAGGCTGTTCAGCCGGGGGATGAGGTTCAGGCGATGGTTCTTCGCAGGGATGATGGTCAGGGGAATATTCTTCTTTCCAGAGCGGATGCTGCGGATGTGCTTGCCTGGGACAGGCTGAAGGAGCTTCAGGATTCGGGTGAGGTGCTGGATGTTGTTGTGAAGGGGATCGTTAACGGGGGTGCCATTGCTTATGTTGAGGGTGTCCGTGGTTTTATTCCGGCATCCAGGCTTGCTTTGGAGTTTGTTGAGGATACTGAGGTGTTTCTGAATAAGCCGATCCAGGTGCGGGTGATCGAGGTTGATAAGGCGAAGAAGAGGCTGGTGCTTTCGGCGAGGGAGATTCTTCGTGAGAGGGCTGAAGTGGAGAAACGGAATAAGATTTCCAATATCCAGGTTGGTTTTGTGACGGAGGGTACGGTTGAGAGTTTGCAGCCGTATGGTGCTTTTGTGGAGCTTGGGAACGGGGTTTCCGGGCTGGTGCATATTTCTCAGATCTGTGAGAAGAGGATCCGGAAGCCTTCTGAGGTTTTGAGTGTTGGGGATAAGGTTAAGGTGAAGGTTATCGCGATCAAGGATGGTAAGCTGAGCCTGAGTATTAAAGAGGCATCGGATCTGATGGCTAAGGAGGTTGAGGAGGAGTCTTTTGAGCTTCCGGAGTCGGGGGAAGAGGCTACTACTTCCCTGGGTGCTTTGTTTGCAAATATTAAATTATGATTATTTTGGATGAAAAAGGATGGATGTGTATGAAAAAACCGGAGAGAATATTTGTAATCGGACATAAGAATCCGGATACGGATTCCATCTGTTCGGCTATTGCTTATGCGGATATTAAGAACAGAACTACGCAGAATAAAAAATATGTCCCGAAGAGAGCGGGGCAGATCAATGAGGAGACCAGGTATGTGCTGAACCGTTTTGGCGTACAGCCGCCGGCTTATCTGGGAAATATCGGTACGCAGGTCAAGGATATGGATATCCGGACCAGTCCGCAGGCGGATAAGAATATGTCGCTGAAGAATACCTGGGATCTGATGCAGGAGAACGGGATCGTTTCTCTTCCGATCCGTGATAAGGATGGGTGTCTGGAGGGGCTTGTGACGATTGGTGATATCGCAAAGACCTATATGGATACTACAGACAGTTATCTTCTTTCCAATGCGAGGACGCAGTATCAGAGAATTGCCGAGACTGTTGGCGGTGAAGTGGTGGAAGGTAACGGACACGGATATTTTGTGAAGGGGCGTGTGCTTGTCGGTACTGCCAACCCGAAGATGCTGGAGGGCTACGTTGAGGAGGATGATATGATCATCATGGGTGACCGTGAGGAGGATCATCTTCAGGCGATCAGCCAGAATGTCAGCTGTATCATCGTGGGGCTGAATATCGTGGTTTCCGAGAAGGTTATAAAGCTTGCTCATGAGAAGAATATCGTGATCATCCGGTCTCCGTATGATACGTTTAATATTGCGCGTCTGATCAACCAGAGTATTCCGGTCAGCTTTGTTATGAAGCGGGATAACATGGTTACGTTTAATACCGAGGATTTTACGGATGATATCCAGGATGTTATGATCAAAAACCGTCACAGGGCGTTTCCGGTGATCAATCCTCATGGTAAGTGTATCGGTACGATCTCCAGACGTAATTTTCTGGATATGCATAAAAAGAAAGTGGTTCTTGTGGATCATAATGAGGTGGATCAGGCTGTTGATAATATCGAGAAGGCGGAGATCCTTGAGATCATCGATCATCATAAGCTGGGTACTTTGCAGACCATGACGCCGGTTGCTTTTCGTAATGAGCCGGTGGGATGTACGGGTACGATCCTTTATGAGATCTACGGAGAGCAGAGACTGGAGATCCCGGAAAAGATCGCGGGGCTTCTCTGTGCGGCTATTATTTCGGATACATTGATGTTCCGTTCACCGACCTGTACGCAGACGGATAAGATCGCTGCCAGTGCTCTTGCGCTGATTGCGGGGATCAAGATCGAGGAGTTTGCCCGAGAGATGTTTTCTGCGGGAAGTAATCTGAAGGATAAGTCTCCGGAGGAGATTTTTTATCAGGATTACAAGAAGTTTATCGGTGAGGGTAATGTTTCCTTTGGTGTGGGTCAGATCAGTTCCATGGACAGCGAGGAGCTTAAGGAGATCAAGGAGAAGCTGATGCCGTTTATGGTGAGTGAGTGTGGCCGTCATGATATCACGAGAGTTTATTTTATGCTGACGAATATCCTGGAGGAGTCTACAGAGCTTCTGTTTTACGGGGAGGGCAGCCAGCAGATGGCGGAGATCGCTTTTGAGCGGAAACCGGATGGAGATACCTTCAGTCTGCCGGGTGTGGTTTCCAGAAAGAAGCAGCTGATCCCGGCTATGATGGAGGCTGCTCAGCTGATGAACAGCGATTATGCATAAGAGGTGACGGAAAATGGCGAAACAGTTATGGAAGCCGGGGAACATGATCTATCCACTGCCGGCTGTAATGGTGAGTGTTACCGATGGTGAGGGGCATGATAATATCATAACGGTTGCGTGGACGGGTACGGTGTGTACCAATCCGGCGATGGCTTATATTTCTGTCCGACCTTCCCGTTATTCCTATGATATGATCCGGAAAACGGGTGAATTTGTGATCAATCTGACAACGGAGAAGCTGGCGTTTGCAACGGATTTCTGCGGGGTCCGTTCGGGACGTGATGTGGACAAGTTCCGAAAGCTGAACCTTACGAAAGAGAAAGCGCAGTTTGTTTCTGCACCGATGATCGGGGAGGCTCCGGTTTCGATCGAGTGCAGGGTGCGTGAGGTGAAGGAGCTGGGGTCTCATGACATGTTTCTTGCGGATGTGCTTGCGGTCCATGCGGATGAAGCTTATATGGATAAAAACAACAGGTTTCGTCTTAATGATGCGGGTCTTCTGGTTTATTCCCATGGGGAGTATCTGGCGGGTGGCCGGAAGGTGGGAACCTTCGGCTACAGCGTAAAGAAGAAGCAGCAGAAGAAGCAGAAGAAGTTGGATAAGAAATCAGACAGGGAAGCAGACAGGGAATCAGAGATGGCAGAGATGGCGGGGAAGTTGAAGACGTCAGGAAAGCCAGGGATGTCAGGGAAGTTGAAGACGTCAGGAAAGCCAGGGATGTCAGGGAAATTAAAGACGTCGGGGAAGGCAGGGAGAGAGAAACGGTAGGTTCTGCGGAGCCGTAACGTTTGTTGAGGTTTGGCAGCTGTTATGCTAAAATGAAAGGATACAGTATGAATAATATTACACTGATAGGAATGCCTGGTGCGGGGAAGAGCAGCATCGGTGTCGTACTTGCGAAGGTACTTGGGTACCAGTTTATTGACTCAGATCTTCTGATCCAGAAGGCGGAGAAAAGGACTCTGAGTGAGATCATCGCGGATGAGGGGACGGAGGGCTTCAAGGCGATCGAGAATCGTGTGAATGCTTCGATCCAGGTGGAGAATACGGTGATCGCTACCGGTGGAAGTGTGGTTTACTGCGATGAGGCTATGCAGCATCTGAAGTCTGAGGGGGTTGTGGTGTATCTTAAGATCTCGCTGGAGCTTCTTTCCAGGCGTCTTGGTAATCTTAAGGGACGTGGAGTCGTGCTCAAGGAGGGACAGACGCTGGCGAGTCTTTATGATGAGCGTGTTCCTTTGTATGAGAAATATGCGGATATTGTGGTGGATGAAGAGGATAAGGATCTGGAGGGGAGTCTCCAGGTTGTGCTTGAGGCACTGAAGAACAGGGGAGATAAGGCGTAACTGTTGGCTTGTGGAAACGGTTTGCTGGAGTGTTTCGGGTCATGGGTTGTGACAGGTTTTCGTCATAAATTGTTTACAAATCTGAAATATGTGTTATAATATACAACTGACCTAAAAAACGGTATTGCGGAACGTTTGTTCCTGCAGTAAATTCAGAGAAAGTTTCTGCTCATAGAGGAGTAAATAATAGAGGTGTGTTATGGAACAGTATGTGATTAAAGGCGGCAATCCTCTGGTTGGAGAAGTGGATATTGCTGGTGCGAAGAATGCGGCGCTTGCGATATTGTCAGCAGCCATTATGACTGATGAAACTATATTGATCGAGAATCTGCCAGATGTAAGGGACATCAATGTTCTGCTTGAGGCGATCTCCGAGATCGGGGCTCAGGTTGAGCGTATTGATAAGTCTACTGTAAAGATCAACGGTTCTACTATCGGCAATCTCAGCGTGGATTATGAGTTTATCAAGAAGATCCGTGCTTCTTATTATCTTCTGGGTGCTTTGCTTGGTAAGTATAAGCATGCGGAGGTTCCGCTTCCGGGTGGATGTAATATCGGTAGCAGGCCGATCGACCAGCATCTGAAGGGTTTCCGTGCTCTTGGTGCGGATGTTGATATCTGTCATGGTGCTATTGTTGCCAAGGCGGAGAATCTGCATGGCAGCCATATTTTCCTGGATGTGGTTTCTGTTGGTGCTACTATTAATATTATGATGGCTGCTTCTATGGCGGCTGGTCGTACGATCATTGAGAATGCTGCGAGGGAGCCGCATGTTGTTGATGTGGCGAATTTCCTGAACAGTATGGGGGCGAATATCAAGGGTGCCGGTACGGATGTGATTCGTATCCGTGGTGTTGAGACGCTTCATCGTACGGAGTATTCGATCATTCCGGACCAGATCGAGGCTGGTACGTTTATGTTTGCTGCTGCGGCTACTCGTGGTGATGTTACTGTTCGTAATGTTATTCCCAAGCATCTTGAGGCTACTACGGCTAAGCTTGAGGAGATCGGGTGTGAGGTTGAGGAGTTTGATGATGCGGTTCGTGTCCGTGCGCCGCATGTGCTTCATCGTACGCATGTGAAGACGTTGCCTTATCCTGGTTATCCTACGGATATGCAGCCGCAGATTGCGGTTACTTTGGCTTTGGCTGAGGGTACGAGTATTGTTACTGAGAGTATTTTTGAGAACCGGTTTAAGTATGCGGATGAGCTTTCACGGATGGGTGCCAATATTAAGGTGGAGGGGAACTCTGCTATTATTGATGGTGTGAGGAAGCTTACGGGGGCGCGTGTGAGTGCGCCGGATCTTCGTGCGGGGGCTGCGCTTGTTATTGCGGGGCTGGCTGCTGAGGGTGTTACGGTTGTTGATGATATTGTTTATATCCAGCGTGGGTATGAGAATTTTGAGGAGAAGCTCAGGAGTCTTGGGGCTGAGATTGAGAGGGTTTCCAGTGAGAAGGAGATTCAGAAGTTTCGGCTGCGTGTTGGGTGATGGTTGGTGACAACTGGTAATGACTGGTGACGATTGATGATAATTGGATATTTGAGTTTTGGGAGAGTTCCTGGGTGTTTGGGCCTGGGGGCTCTTTTTTTGTGTGGGTGGGAGGGATGAATGGAGGGAGGGACGAACGGACAGACTGCCAGCGGGGCGGCTGCATGGTCGTGCCTGGTGCGGTCGTTTCGCCGGGTCATACTAAGCGTCTGAGTCTTCTGCCGTGCAGGGCGCCCCATAACTCGCCATGTACGCTGATGCGTACCTGGCTCAGACAGATGGGGCTTACTCTGCGGCTTGTGGCCGCAGAGTACCTTCCCGTCAGAAGCCCCAGGCGCCAAGTATGACCAGCGGCTTACTCCGACGCACCGGGTCCCGACCATGCAGCCGCCCCGCTGGCAGTCTGTCCGTTCTGGTTTTTGGGGTGTGAGGTGTGGTGGTTTGCCGAGAAAGGGTGAGCCATCAGCGCTGCGCTGGATGGCTGCAGGGGCTGAGTTTCTTTGTGGTGTGTTGGGAGATGGTGTGGCATCGGCGCTGCGCTGGATGTGGGTGGGGTGAGTTTTTTTGCGGTTTGTCGTGAGGGGATTGGGGAATAGAGGCTGGTTTGGATATATTGTAGTGTTTTTGTGTAATATTTAAATTTATTTTTGGAGGATTTTGGATTATAATTATGGAAAAAGATGGTTGGCCTGATTGGTTGACTGATTGACTGGTTGATTGATATCCGGAGTTTTGGTGACTGTTTTGTGGGACTTGAGAGAAGAGCTTCGGATGTGTGCTGATGGGACTTGAGAGAAGAGCTTCGGATGTATGCTGATGTGGTTTGAGAGATGAGCTTCGGATGTATGTTGATGAGGGGTGTGTGATGGGCTTCGGATGTGTGTTGATGTGGCTTGTGTGAGGGCTTCGGAGGTTTGTTGGTTTGGTTTTGAGGGTGGTCTTTTTGGGGGCTGCCTGGGTTTTGGAGGGAGAGGGTTGTATGTGTGATTATGTGGTTTTGCCGCTTTTGAATTCGTCTTTTGAGCCTGGGAGGGCTCGGGAAGTTGTTGAGGGGTTTGTGGATGTGGATTTGAGGAATATTGCGCGGGCTGAGCTTTTTTATTTTATGGGGCAGGCGGAGGAGTGTTGTGAGATCACGAGGGGGTATCTGTCCAGCAGGGTTATTGAGCTGAAGCTTTCGGCGTGTATTTTGTATGGGTATTCTAATCTGACGCTGGGGAATGTGGCGGCGGCTAAGCGGGGGATGGAGGGGATCCAGTCCTGTATGAAGCTGGCTATGAAGAAGAAGGTTCCGGAGGAGGTTTATGCGTCCTGTCTTCTGGCGGGGTATGTGGGGGCGGTTTTGCTTCATCTGCCTACGGATGGGATGCCTGCTTTTGGGGAGTACAGCAGGATGCTTCCTGAGGGGCTGAGGCTTTTTGCCACGTATGTGATGGCGCACCATACTTATCTTAACGGGGAGATATGGAGTGCTTATGGGATGGGGAAGGCTGCTTTGTTTATGGCGGATAGGTCGTATCCGATCAGTATGACGTATATCCACTGTATGATGGCGGTGTGTGCGATCAACCGAAAGCATAAGCAGGAGGCACAGGAGGAGATGCTCCGGAGCTGGGAGCTGGCGAAGATGGATGGGTTTCTGGAGCCTTTTATTGAGCATCATGGGCTTTTGCGGGGGCTGATCGAGGCCTGTATCCGGAACCGGGATCCGGAAGCGTATCAGCGGATCACGGAGGGTGTGATTTCTTTCAGCAGGGGCTGGATGGCGCTTCATAATCCGGAAAATCGGAGAAAGGTTACGGGGGAGCTGTCGACGATGGAGTTTTCTATTGCCATGCTGGCAAGTGGGGGATGGACCAATAAGGAGATCGGAGAGCATCTGGGGATTTCCATTAATACTGTCAAGCATTACCTTACGGATATCTTTTGCAAGCTGAATGTCAAGAAGCGGGATGAGCTGAAGAAATTCATGTTAAAATAGTGACAGAGGCACTTTTTTTTGAAAAAACGGGCCTTACAAAACAACTGGTAGTGTTGTATAATAAATATCACGAATAGTCAGATTTTATCGGAGAAATCAGACGAAAAGAACCAGTAAACGAGTAAGTTAAGAAGGAGGAGTTGAAGACTGATTTTCGATAGCATCTGATAATGTCAATATCCTTACCAAAAATGCCTGGTATATTGACACTACAATCACATAAGGGTAAAATATTGAAAAGGTGTAACCTGTTTACTCACCGGCTAAAAACATGAAGCTTTTTTAAGAGAAAGGAATATAAACAGAAGTAAAGTAATAAGAAATACAGTACACGTTAATGCACACATAGGAAAGCGGGAAAGGTATGAAAAAATTAAGGAATAATAAGATCAGAAAACTCCTGGCATTTATGGTGGCTTTGGCGTTGATGGTATCCTGTATGCCGAGTGCATATACGATCTCCGCGAGTGAGGCGTTCGGAGATGGAACGGAGGATATATTTACAGATGGCGAAATTACATCTGAACCAGCGGCCGAAGAATCGACACCGGATGTAAGCAGCGCTGACCAGGAGGAAACGGAACAGGCGCAGCAATCGACGCTTACATATGAAAATGATTCTGTTAAAGTAACAGCAGAGGCACTGGAGGACGGAGCTCTTCCGCAGAATACAGCATTGAAGGCTGACAGCGTAAACGAGAATTCATCCGTATCTTATGATACAGTTTCTCAGAAGCTTTCAGCAGCAGCTACAGACAAGGGCAGCAGCCTGAGAGGTTTTTTTGCGTATGATGTGTATTTTGCTGATGGCGACGGAAACAGAGTCGAGCCGAACGGCAGAGTCAGAGTAACTTTTGAGTACAAGACACCGGCAGCACCGGAGCTTACCGATGCAGCCAGCACGAGTGTAACCGTTGAGAAGCTTCATTATAACAGCAGTACCGGTGATACTGATGTTAACACCTTACAGGCCAACGAGGATCTGAAGGTTCTGAATGTCAACGAGGGCAAACAGATCCAGACACTTCAGGTTGAGACTGGCAACGCAGCTGTTTTTGCCGTTATGTGGGATTCTCCTGAGACAGCAGATGTCGAGGCGGAAGCTGTTTCCGGTAATGAGGACGAGGTGCCTATCGCATCAGAGGAGCTTACGGACGGAATGGATATTTCGGACGAGCCTGAGCAGGATGCAGCTGAGACACCGGCAGCAGAGAATCCGGAGGTAACTCCTGATGCAGAGCCTTCTGAGGCTCCGGCGGAGAATCCGGATGCTGAACCTACCGAAGCGCCGGCAGAGGATCCGGATGTGGTGGAAGAACCGGCAGAGGATATTGCGAGCCCGGATGAGGTTACGGCAGCAGATGAGAATGGTGAGACAAGCCTGATCGAGGTTCTGGGAGACGATACGAATCTTCGTGTCAGCCCATCTGTCGAGGCAGAGGTTCTGGCAACTGTAAACGCAGGAACACAGCTCACACTTCTGGATACCGTAACAGCAGAGGACGGAGCAACCTGGTACAAGGTTTCCTGGGAAGGAACCGAGGCTTACATAAGAAGTGATATGGCACAGGTTGTTGACAGCAGTGATGAGGCAGAAGAAGTCGAGGATGTTCTGGAAAGCGAAGAAGTTTCTTATTCCCAAGAAGTTGGTAATGTAGTTGTAACTGCAACAGCAGCGAAGGGCGTTATTCCGGAAGGTGCACAGTTTGTTGTGACTCCGATCGAGAAAGGTTCTGACCAGTATGCAGATATCGAGAAACAGCTTCACGAGGGTGCAGAAAATGAGAGTTATACAGTAGCAGGTTTTCTTGCATACGATATTAGTTTTCTGAATGACGATGGAACTAAGATCGAACCGCAGAACGGAAGTGTCAGGGTATCTATAGCCTACAAAGAAGCAGAAATCCCAGAAGATGTAGCTGAAACAGATACAGCACAGGAAAACATGAATGTATCTCTGGTACATTTTGTGGAGGATGCAAATGGTAATGTCACAGAAGTTGTTAATATGAGCAACGATGGACAGGCTAAAGTAAGTACAACCGACAATGGAGAAATTGAAAGTGCAAACTTTGAAACAGAGAGTTTTTCTACTTTCTCAGTTGTATGGTTGGCAGATGATTTCACTTCTGTACAGACAACTAGTAGTTATGATGTGGAGAAAACTGTTGATAGTGCTGAAAGAGGTATTACTATCAATATGTTTAATTACAATACTGATGAAATAAATGAAGGTCATTCTTTGAAGTTTAGTGATGGACAGAATGGAGTAAGCGATTATAATAAGTGGACAGAGTCAGCTAATCCCTATTCTGGCATTATGAGAAATAAATTGGGATCAGATTCATATCCGACATTAAATAAGGGGGATAACGAGAGTAGTTCGTATTTATTCTCAACAGAAACAGATTGAGGCAAGGGCAAGGAGGTTTATTCTGGTGCAAATTACTTATTTAAAAAAGATGCAAATGGTTACTATGAATATGATAGTGCTACAAATTTTGCACAGTTTGATACAGAGACAAGAAAATTTACTGTATATAATGTACCAGGATCTTGTAAGAATGCAGTAGATTTACAAAAAGATTCGAAACATGGAAGTTTCTTTCCATTCAATACATTAGGTAATTCTACTTACAATGGGATTTATGAAATTTCAGGAAACCCAGATTTCCATTTTGGTATGACAATGTCAGCTAAATTCATTCAGCCAAAAGACGGAAAAATTAATGGTAATAATATGGTATTTGAGTTTTCTGGAGATGATGATGTATGGGTTTACATCGATGGCGTTTTGGTGTTGGATATTGGTGGTGTTCATAATGCAGCGTCTGGTTCTATTAATTTTGCTAATGGCAACGTTACAGTTGGTAACAATAATAATCTAAATTTAAGACAATTATTTGCTGATGCAAAAACAACAGGAGATTTTGTTAGCGGAGAGAATCGTTTCGCAGATTATACAATGCATACAATTAATTTCTATTATCTCGAAAGAGGTGAGGGTGATTCCAACTGTAAGCTTAAGTTCAATCTTCCAACAGTTCCGAAGAAGTCGGTTACGGTTGAAAAACAGTTGAGTAATACGGATAAAGAGAAGTATGCAGATGTAGAGTTTAAATTTCAGTTACTTGTTAAGAATGTCCAAGGGAAGTATGTTCCATCAAATACTAAAGGTATTTTAAGCGATGGTAAAAATGTTGAGTTCAAGAGTGAAACAATAAATAACGTTTCCTACAATAATGTGTTTACGTTGAAACCTGGTCAGCATGCAACTTTTTCTGGACTTGAGGAAAATAAGAATTATAAGGTTCAAGAACTTGATGTATCAGCTGACAAATATGAACAGGTTTTAATCAATGGGAAAAATGCAACAAATCAGAATGGAAATGTTATTTCTAGTGAAGCTACAGTTGACAGTAGACAATGGGTAACGGTTACCAATGTACTTGCCAGTGTTGCAGAACTTGATTTCAAAAAAGTTAATACAAAAGGCGAGGCTTTATCCGGAGCAGGATTTACTCTTACTTCTCAGGATGACAATTCTAAAACTTATACAGCAGAGTCAGGTGATGATGGAATCATAAAATTTGAGAATCTTCCTTTAGGAACTTATACTTTAACAGAAACGAGGGTTCCGAATAAGTATGAGAATCGAAATACCTGGATCGTAAAAGTTGAAAAGGATGAAGCAGGTACTGCTGTTGCCACACTTTATGAGGCTGATGGTAAAACAGTAGTTAAGAAAGATTCGAAGGATAGCTATTATCACATTGTAAACTATACGCATCAGGAACTGATCGAATCTGATGTGGAATACTCGAAGAAGGCACATGTTATAGACTGGGAGAACAGAACGTATAAGATTGATATCTCTGCAGCGTCTAAGTGTAGAAGCCAATCAACTGTAGTTACTGGAGCAGCAGATATAATGCTTGTATTGGATGTATCTGGTTCAATGAATAATTCTATACCTGTTGATTACAAAAAAGTAGCAGATAATACAGAAGAAGGAAGAAGTAGCTTAAAATCTGGTAATACATATTATTTAAAATATAATAACAAGTATTATCAGATACGGAAATATGATAATAGATATTATATTTACAAAAAGGGTTATTATGATATATCAGAGGATCAGTATAAAAATTGTGAAATTTTTATAAAACTGGCGACAAGACTTGATGCATTAAAAGAATCCGTTAAACAGTTTATAAATTCGACTGCTGAAAAATCATCAAATAGTAAGATTGGAATTGCCACATTTAGTTATGATGAGAAGGGAACAACAACTGATTTATTGGAACTTAAGAATAATAAGGATACATTAATTAACACAGTAAGCGGATTAAATGCAAATGGAGGAACTGATCCTAATTTTGGCCTTAACAATGCATATAATAAATTAACTGCGGCAACTGAAAATGGTGATACACTTCCTAAATATGTTATTTTATTTACAGATGGAGAGCCAACGGGAAATTCTAGCGATAGTTCACAGGGAGCTTCTTGGAGCAATGATGCACAAAAGAGAGCAGAAGTTACAGCAAAGAAGTTAAAAGACAAAGGAGTTAGCATATATACCATAGGCTTTGCACTTTCATCGAAGGCTGAGAAATTCCTAGCGTGCGATGGATCAAATGATTATCCGGGAATCGCATCCAGTGCGGAATGTGCTAAGACAGCGGATGATGCAGCTGGTCTGAGTGAACTGTTCAGAACATTTGAGCAGACGATCTTTAATGACGTTGATATTACAAATGCGACCATTACCGATACGATTGATCCAAGATTTGATCTTCTTGATGATGCCGGAAAGATCATTACTGAAGAATCGCTTGCAAATGGACCTCTTACACTTGCAAATGGCGGAGTGGTAAGGCTGGTTAATGGAAACTTGCAGGTACAGTGGACGAATGTTACAATCCCAAAAAAGAAGAAAAATAATCCATGGACTAAATCTCTTAATATTAAAGCGAAAGATACTTATATTGGTGGAAATGATGTTACGACCAATGTGAGGGAGGGATCCAATATTACGTTTGGTAATGAGAAGATTTATTTGCCACAGCCGAAGGTTAATGTAAATGCCAAGATTTTTATCAATGATAAAGAGATTACCATTTACAAGGGTGATACGATTCCGACAGATGGAGAAATTCTGAATAAGTTATTTAAAGCGAGTGACGTAACATCGTATAAAGATGGGAAGGTTGGAACCGCAGACATTGTTAATATTCAGTTGAAGTGGTACAAGAATCCGAAGTGTACGGAGCCGGTTGCAACAGATACAAAGGGAAATCCTGTATATGATTTGGGTCAATTAAGTGATTCAGATAAACAGCCAACAGCGGACACAAATTACTATCTTAAAGTAACGTATAATGCCGGAGCTCCATCGGAGGGAAGTAAAAAAAATACAAATAACAATGTTGCTGGTGGAGAGGATAATATTCAGGAAGCAATAAATGAGAAGAAGAGTAACAATCCTTATGGAATCTACACAATCCATGTAATTTCCGGTAAGATTGATATTATCAAGAAGGTAGAGGAAAAATCCTCTGTGGATCGAGAATTCCAGTTTAATGTAAAAACAGAGGATGGAGATGATGCGTTTAAAGGTAAGGGTAAAACATTTACGCTTACGGTCTCGAAAGACTCTCTTACCGGAGAACTTACTGATGCTGACAAAAAAACGTTGGAAAACCTTTCAAGAGGTACTTATGTTGTATCTGAGGTGAATGTTCCAGATGGTTATAAGATTGCAGGAACTGATATCGCAGTTGAAACAAATTGTCAGAATTCAGTGGAAAACAATGAAACAACGTTTGTTTTAGGAAATAGTAAACAGACGCCTAACACGGATGTTATTTCATCAGAGTACACATATAATCCGAATGACGGAGGTGTATTGGGCAAGGTTTCCTACATCAACGAGTATTCTGTAAATCTTGACCTGAAGAAAGTTGATTCTAGTGGTAATAATGAATTGAGTGGAGCAGAGTTTACACTGGAAGTAAAAGATGGTACTACAGGGCAATTTGACGGTAATGCTTATAAGCCATTCGAGATTGACAAAGATACTGTTGAGTTGAAGGATCTGAAACCTGGATTGTATAAACTGACAGAAATTAAAGCGCCAAAAGGCTATTCATTATTAGAAACTAGTATCTATTTCCAGGTAAAACTTGGAAAAGTTACGCTTGTTAAAGAAGATGGAACCCCAATCGAAGTTCAACCTCAGTCAATGTGGACTTTGGATGAAGATGGTAATGTTTTGACAATTAAAAACACGAAACTTTATTCATTACCAAACTCCGGTGGTCCGGGAACCTATGGATTTACAATCAGTGGTGTAGCGATTCTTGCAACTGCACTCCTGTTGTTTATAAATAATAAACGAAGGGAGGAAGAAGCAAAGAGATCGTAACACATTAATTGTAAATGGCCGATGAAGGGCGAAAAAGAAAAATGCAGAGAAAGAAAGGAGCAAACCTTATGAAAAATTTATTTAAGAAAATCAGTGCAATACTGATGGCAGCAATTATGGTGCTGGCTATGGCATCTACAGCATTTGCAGCTGATGCAGCAACAACTACAACGGGTAGTATTACCGTAACTGGTTTAACTGCAAATGATAATACTACTTTGAAGGTTTATAAAGTAGTTGGTTTTGATGAAGCGAACAGTGACTGGACTATTGAGAGTTGGGCACAGAATCATGCGACTAATACTAATCATGTAGTTAATATTGACTGGGAAGCACTGAAAAGTGTTAATCCACTTCCAACTCCTGTGCAAGAAATCCCAGTTCCGGCTAATTCAACGACATATACAATTGATGGACTTGAAATTGGTGCGTACATGATTATTGCGACAGGTGATCATACAACATACAATGTTATGGGTGAGGCACCTTATGGTTATGATGCTAACAATTTAATCGTTCCAGCTGCAAAAACAATCAATGCTAAATCTTCAGCGTATCAGCTTACCAAAACATTAGTTAATGGTGATCAGATATTCGTAGCAAAAGGTGAAGAAGTAAAATTCAATATTGATACTACATTCCCAAGTTATGCGCTTAATGCAACAAATAGAGCATTCTGGATCAAAGATACTCCAACAGGTATGAAAATTACAGGAATTAAAGTACTGGTAAATGGATCTGAAGTAAAAGTTAATAATGCATATACATTAGACAAAAAATTAGCAACAACAGAAGCTGTGACTGTAAACTTCAAAGATACTTATATTGGTAGTGCTAATCTTCATGCTGGACAGAGTGTACGTGTTGAAGTAACTGGTGTTATTACAGATGATACAGAATACAAAAATGAAGCTGAGACAAATAATTCCCACGACAAACCTAATGTACCAGGTTACTCTGGATCTATCAGAATTAATAAAACTGATGATTCAAAAGAGAACCCAAAGGTTCTGAAAGGTGCAACATTCCAGATTAAAAAACAGGGTGAGAATGCTCCGATTCAGTTTGTAAAAACGAATACAGGTGTTTATACAATGGTTACATCTGACACAGATATGACTGACAAAACTGCTGTAGCAGATGTAGAAGCAACTGAAGGAACTGTTTTAGTAAAAGGTCTTGGCGCAGGAACTTATGTGATTACAGAGACAAAAGCACCAAAAGGATATAGTATTAATACAAATATCGATAATGTAACACTTACAAAAGATAGTGCTGAAACTCGAAATGTAACTCTTCCTGTAACCGATACCAAACTCGGCGCTCTTCCATCCACAGGTGGCATGGGAACATACCTCTTCACTATCATCGGTGTTGTAGTTATGGCTGGCGCTGCTGGTGCTTTCTTCATCAGCCGCAGAAAAGGATCTGAGGAGTAATCGTTTGATTGCCGGATCGATTCGATTCAAAAATTATTTATAAGCAACGACAAAGCAAGTATTAAAACAGAATAGTTTCTGATTATTCTGTTGAAGAAATCATTACCGCCCGGCCCCTTCGGGGGCCGGAATGGTAATACAACAGTATGGAGAAACCTATGAGAAAGAATAAGAAGAAAAATTATATTGGACTTGGTTTGCTGTTTCTGATAGGGTTGTCCATACTGCTGTATCCAATGGTCAGTGATGCCTGGAACCGGTACAGGGACAGCCTGCTGATCAGTAATTATAGCAGCAGTGTTTCTTCGGATGAGAATGCGGAGAAGATTGACAGCATGTGGAAGGCAGCGCAGGAGTATAATGAACAGATCAAGCAGGAAAGTGTGCCGGATGCTTTTTCCGTGAGGGATGGCCAGACGGACAGTACATATGAGTCTCTTCTGAACCTGAATGGTGATGGAATGATGGGGTATGTGGAGATTCCTGTGATCGATGTGAGCATTCCAATCTATCATTACACGACAGATGAGACTCTGGAGAAGGGCGCTGGTCATTTGTTCGGCAGCAGTCTTCCGGTTGGCGGCAAGAGTACCCATTGTATTTTGTCGGCACACAGAGGTCTTCCAAGTGCGAAACTTTTTACAGATCTGAATCTTGTGGAAGAGGGAGATGTTTTTTACCTGCATGTGCTGGGTAAGACGCTTGCCTACGAGGTGGATCAGATTCTTACCGTTCTTCCGGAGCAGACAGAGTCTCTGGGTATCACGGATGGGGATGATTATGTAACGCTGGTTACGTGTACGCCTTATGCGGTGAATACGCACAGACTTCTGGTGAGGGGACACAGAGTTCCGATGAAGGCTGCGAAGGCGGTTCAGAAAACAGAGAAGAAGGTTACCGGAATCACCAATCCGACGCTTCCGATGCTTGCTCTCTGTGTTGTGATCGGAATTGTGATCGCGGTGATCCTGGTTGCCGGTATCAATTCTGTTCAGAACAAAAAACGACGCAGGAAATGATTTATGGCTAAAAAGAAAAAAAAGAAAAAGAGTAATGTTGTCCTGAACATCATGATTGCCCTGGTGTTTCTGGCGGGGGCGGGTGTGTTCCTTTATCCCACGATCAGTGATATGTGGAACCAGTATCGAAATGCCCAGCTGGTCAGTAAGTACGAGGAAGCGGTAACGGAGCTTTCGGACAACGACTATGACAGGCTGTGGAAAGAGGCGAAGGAGTATAATGCCGAGCATCCGGTGAATGCCATTGTAGATGCTTTTGAGGAAGAGGATACTTATGAGCTGAGTCATCCTTATGACAGGGTTCTGGATCCGAACGGTGATGGTCTGATGGGGAGTATCGAGATCCCGAAGATCAAAGCCAGACTGGCGATCTATCATGGACTGAGCAAAACGGTCCTGGAAAAGGGTGTCGGTCATGTGGAGGGTACCAGCCTTCCCATCGGAGGCAAGAGCACCCATGCGGTTCTGGCGGCGCATCGAGGTCTTCCTAACGCAAAGCTTTTTACAGATCTGGATCAGATGGAAAAGGGAGATATTTTTATCCTGCACATTCTTGGCAAGCATCTGGCCTACAAGGTGGATCAGATCAAGACGGTGCTTCCGGATGAGACCAGTGACTTGGATATTATCGAGGGTGAAGATCATGTGACTCTGATCACGTGTACCCCTTATGGAGTTAACACCCACAGGCTTCTTGTCCGGGGAGTGCGGACGAAATATGTGGTGGAAGATACAAAGAATGACGAAACGATACCGCAGAAGCTTGCTGTTGTGGATCCGAAGAGGGTTCTGGCCGGCGGCGCTGCAGTGCTTGTTGTTCTGATCCTGCTGATTTATCTGATCGTCCGTCATAGGGACAAAAAACGGAAAAAGAAGCAGCTTTCAGAAAGGAAAGAGGAGGCAGAGAGCGATGAAAAATAGAAGAAAGCAAGGGAAAATATTCCGGAGCCTTCTGGCTGTTCTGATGCTGACGGCTATGCTGGTCACGAGTGTTTTGCAGCCGGTTTTCGCCGGGGATTATGAAGCTGGAAAAACAGGTAATCTGACGTTGACGGTTCAGCAGGCGGATGAGGAGGGAAACCAGACTCCGCTGCCGGATATAGGGCTGACGATCTACAAGGTTGGCAGTGTGAATTTTGATGGCAATGTGCATTTCGTGCTGGATGAGGCACTGGCTGCTGCAGCAATCGATTTTGATTCCATCACGACGGCTGATGGCTGGTATGAAGCGGCAGAGAAGCTGGCGGCTATGATCGTCAGCGGAAGCGTGGATGTGTGGGGTATGTCCAAGTCTTCTGATGCAGAGGGAAATATGACTTTCGCTGATCTGGCTGAGGGTATGTACCTGGTGGTGCAGACAGATGGAAACAGTGATGTTAGTGGTGTTACGGTTTCACCGATGCTGATCTCCGTTCCTTTTGCAGATCAGGAGCAGGGTTGGATGTACGATGTACAGGCTTATCCGAAGTCTGTAAGTAATCCGCCGAAGCATACACAGATCCAGGTTACGAAGAGAATCTATAATGTTGATGAGAACGACAATGTGATTCCTCTGGAAACGAAAGAGGATGTAACTTATAAGGTTGGCGTTTTTTCGGATCAGGAAGGTACGATCCCGTTCCGTGATGATTATTTACAGGATATCCATATCCAGAATGCTTCCAGTGGTACAGCTACATGGACGGATGTTCCGGATGGCACCTATTATGTATTTGAGCTGGATGAGGATGGAAATCCTCTTCAGCAGAATACGAAGATCAAGGTGGATGAAGAGAATCTTTACTACTACAATGTAACGAAGCCGAATGGTGAGAGTGAAGAGAAGTCCAATCAGGTTGTGATCGGTGGAGATAGTGGTGTTACTGAGGCTGCGGCTTATGTAAATAACTATTATACAAAGATTTCCGATGTATTTAGCCGTAACGGATATATCAACATTAAGAAGAATGTGATGATCGATGGTGTTGCTTCTTCTGTGGATGATACGTTCTATGCAGGTGTGTTCTCCACTGAGAGTAACGGTGAGCTGACGCTTGAGAAGGTAGTGACTCTGAAACAGAATGGTAGTGTTCAGGTAACAATGGAGCTTCCAACAGATCAGGAGATCAACAGTGTTACTTATACTGTTCTGGAGACGGATAAGGATGGAAATCCGGTTGATGATGATACCTTTAAGTATACAGTTACCGGTCAGGGTGAGGTTACCCTGAATAATGATAACAGATTTACTGTAACAAAGGAGATCACCAACAGTCTTTCTTCTGAGCCGACACCGATTCCGACTGCTACACCTGGAACAAATCATGGTGGAAATGATCGGATCACTCCGATCCCGAATAACGGTACAGCGGGCGGAACTGCTCCGAACGATACCAGTGGTACAGCAAGACGTTCTGTAAAGACCGGCGATGATACACCGATCGGCGTATGGGTTGGAATCCTTGCAGCAGCGATCATTGTTGGCGGTGGTGCAGCTTATGGAGTTAAGAGAAAGAAGAAAAAATAAATAATGGATCATTCTGAAGGATGATCGATGGAAGAACCGGGCGATGTGGATGCCCGGTTCTTTTTTTGGAATATTTACGTTCTGTTGGGACTGTAAAATGTTATAATGGTTAATAATTTTTTTTATGCAAATCGCAGAACTGATAGTGAGTGATAATGTAAGAGAGGTGGATGATATGAAAAGGGACCCGTTTGAAGAGTATCTGAAAGAATCGGAACCGGATAAGGCAAATAAGGGGTATGCGTGGAGTACTGCAATCGGTCTTCAGGCTGTTGATGGTCTTAAAACATCGGAATATCTGATCGATACTGCTATTCAGAATATCGAAGGTAAGATCACAATGAGAGAAGCGCAGGAGCTTATCAACAGTTACTATGAGGAACGTCCGGCACATTTTTCCGATGAGGAACGGACGGAGGAAGCAGATAAGGTATCTTCGCGGATCGCAGGACTGCTTTCTGAGACAGCATTTTCATTTTCACCTAATGAATATATTTCAATCCACAGAAAGCTTTTTATGGGGATTTACAGTCATGCAGGGAAGATCAGAGATTATAATATTACGAAAAAGGAATGGGTGCTGGATGGTGCAACGGTTATGTATGGCAGTGCTTCAGAACTGATAGCCACGCTGGAATATGATTTTTCTCAGGAGAAGGCGTTCAGCTATAAGGGGCTTTCCATGGAGGAGATCATTCATCATCTTGCTGTTTTTATTTCAAGATTGTGGCAGATCCATATTTTTGAAGAGGGAAATACGAGAACCACGGCAGTATTTTTTATCAAGTATCTGCGAATGCTTGGTTTTACGGCAACTAATGATATTTTTGCGGAGAATGCATGGTATTTCCGAAATGCGCTTGTTCGTGCCAATTATACGAATCTGCAGAAAGGGATCTATGAGACAACAGAGTATCTGGAAGTTTTTCTGAGAAATCTGCTTTTGGGCGAGAGGAATGAGCTTCATAATCGAAATCTGCATATCAGTGGAGTACTGAATATTGGAAAAGTGGATATTGGGGATGGAAAAGTGGATATTGAGGATAGAAAAGTAGATATTGGGAATGAAAAAGTAGATATTGAGGATGGAAAAGTAGATATTGGAGATGGAAAAGCAGAGGTTGGATGTGAAAGCGGATATATGGGCGGTCCGAATGCAGAGATAGAGAAGCTTTTTTTGGAAAAGGGGATAGCTTTTTCTGCAAAAACTACAGGGCATATTCTCAGATTGTTTGAGGTGGTCGGGTATGACAGGATTTTTAATAAGACTGTGGTTAAAGAACTGATCGGACTGAAGGATTCCGGTGCTTCAAAGTTTCTTTCCAAATTGGTACATGCAGATGTTATTGGAACAGTCCCTGGCTATGGAAAGGGAAAATACCGGTTCAAAAAGTAACGGGTGATATTTTTTCTCGAAAATTGCTCTTGACATTTTGGTATGATAAGTATATTGTATGTGTTGCAGTAAATTTCATAAAAGATAGCCTTTTATTCAGAGTGGTGGAGATACAAAGGATCTGTGAAGCCACGGCAACCCCGGATAACCCAGGAAGGTGCCAACCTGAGCGAGCAATCGAACAATAAGAGGATTGTTTACAGAATTTAAACAGTCCGGATTGTACGGGCTGTTTTTTATGTATATAACCATTGTTTTATTACAAAAGGAGAAGATCATGGAGAAAATTTTATTTACATCTGAATCTGTAACTGAGGGTCATCCTGACAAGGTCTGCGACTCTATTTCCGATGCGATCCTTGATGCTATGATGGCACAGGATCCGATGAGCCGTGTTGCATGTGAGACTGCTACTACAACAGGTCTTGTACTTGTTATGGGCGAGATCACAACCAAGGCTAATGTTGATATCCAGAAGATCGTTCGCGATACTATCCGTGAGATCGGATATGACAATGCGGATTATGGTTTTGATGCAGATACCTGTGCGGTTATCACATCACTTGACAAGCAGTCTACAGATATCGCTATGGGTGTTGACAAGGCTCTTGAGCAGAAAGAGGACGATATGAATGAGGACGAGCTGGATTCCATCGGTGCCGGTGACCAGGGTCTTCAGTTTGGTTATGCTTCCAATGAGACTGAGGAGTATATGCCATATGCCATCAACATGGCTCACAAGCTTGCTCAGCAGCTGACAAAGGTTCGTAAGGACGGCACTCTGAAATATTTAAGACCGGATGGAAAGACTCAGGTTACTGTTGAGTATGATGAGGCCGGCAAGCCGAAGAGAATCGATGCTGTCGTATGCTCTACACAGCATGATCCGGATGTTACTCAGGAGCAGATCCATGAGGATATTAAGAAGTATGTTTTTGATGCGATCATTCCGGCTGATATGGTTGATGCGGATACGAAGTATTTCATCAATCCGACAGGTCGTTTTGTTATCGGCGGACCTCACGGTGACAGTGGTCTGACAGGTCGTAAGATCATCGTTGATACCTACGGCGGAACAGGACGTCACGGCGGCGGTGCTTTCTCCGGTAAGGACTGCACAAAGGTTGACCGTTCTGCTGCTTATGCTGCACGTTATGTTGCAAAGAACATTGTTGCAGCCGGTCTTGCTGACAAGTGTGAGATCCAGCTTTCCTATGCGATCGGTGTTGCGCATCCGACTTCTGTCAGTGTGAATACCTTCGGAACAGGTAAGCTTTCTGAGACTAAGCTTGTTGAGATCGTTCGTGAGAATTTTGATCTTCGTCCGGCTGGTATCATCAAGATGCTTGACCTTCGTCGTCCGATCTACAAGCAGACTGCTGCTTATGGTCATTTTGGCCGTACAGATGTTGATCTTCCATGGGAGCATCTGGACAAGGTTGATACTCTGAAGAAGTATCTGTAAGAGAGTCAAAAAAAATATTTATATATCCTTTTGGCAGGAATATTGATTTTAAGAACTGCATATGATATAATGCCATTAGGCAAAAGAGATAGTAATAGTTCCAAAAGAACAAAGAGTGAAGCCCCCGGTAGTGCCAGTACCGGGGGCTTCTTGCATGGTGAGATGGGGTTTTTTATAGAAAATTTAGAGATAGGGAATATAGTTTATGTTATAATACGTGTATGCGAATGTGTGAATTTATAAAGGACGGAGATACAGATGAAGTTAAAAACACGTATTATTGTGGGCTTCGTTGCGATCATCCTGCTGCCGCTGCTTCTTTTTTCCGCAAGTCTGTACGGGTTCAGCCAGACGCAGGCGAAGCATGTGCAGGAGAGCAGCAGCCAGGCTTCGGATTCCAGCCAGATGGTCTATGATATTTCGCTGCCGCAGTCTTCCAGCAGCCAGGTGAAGCTGATGGCCAAGGATATGATCCTGACCGCAACGATCATCCTTGTTTTTACTGCTTTGTCCGTGGGGCTGTGGATCTACAGGAGCATTGCGGTTCCGCTGGTGAAGCTTAAGAAGGCTACCAAGAACATCAAGGAGGGGAACCTGGATTTTGTGCTGGAGGTTGAGGGGAATGATGAATTTTCCCAGCTTTGCCAGGATTTTGAGGAGATGCGTAAGCGTCTGAAGGAGTCCACGGAAGAGAAGATCCTGATGGATAAGGAGAATAAGGAGCTGATCAGCAATATTTCCCATGATCTGAAGACGCCGATCACTGCGGTGAAGGGTTATGTGGAGGGGATCATGGATGGTGTGGCGGATACGCCGGAGAAGATGGACCGGTATGTGCGTACCATTTATAATAAGACCAATGAGATGGATCATCTGATCAATGAGTTGACCTTTTATTCCAAGATCGATACCAACCGTATTCCGTATACGTTCAGCAAGCTGAATGTGGAGGATTATTTTTCGGATTGTGCGGAGGAGCTTGGGCTTGAGATGGAGACCAGGGGGATCGAGCTTGTGTATGCCAATTATGTGGAGAAGGATGTGCAGGTTATTGCGGATGGTGAGCAGATCCGCCGTGTGATCCATAATATTGTGAGTAATGCTATTAAGTATATGGAGAAGCCCAGGGGGATCATCCAGCTCCGGGTGAAGGATGTGGGTGATTTTATCCAGGTGGAGATCGAGGATAACGGCAAGGGTATTGCCGCCAAGGATCTGCCGTATATTTTTGATCGTTTTTACCGTACCGATGTTTCCAGAAATTCTTCCAAGGGAGGAAGCGGTATCGGACTTTCCATCGTAAAGAAGATCATGGAGGATCATGGTGGAAAGGTCTGGGCCACAAGCCGGCTGGGGATCGGAACGATCATGTATTTTGTTCTCAGAAAATATCAGGAGGTACCGATGAATGAGTAGGATTTTGATCATAGAGGATGAGGAAGCGATCGCGGATCTGGAGAAGGATTACTTGGAGCTTTCGGGTTTTGAGGTGGAGATCGAGAACCGTGGTGATACGGGGCTTGTACGTGCCATGAAGGAGGAGTTTGATCTGATCATCCTGGATCTGATGCTTCCGGAGGTGGATGGCTTCGATATCTGCCGGCAGGTCCGTGAGGAGAAGAATACGCCGATCATTATGGTTTCTGCCAAGAAGGATGATATCGATAAGATCCGCGGACTGGGTCTTGGTGCGGATGATTATATGACCAAGCCGTTCAGCCCAAGTGAGCTGGTTGCACGTGTGAAGGCGCATATGGAGCGTTATAACCGGCTGGTTGGTTCCAATGTGCATAAGAATGATGTGATCGAGATCCGTGGTATTAAGATTGATAAGACGGCCAGGCGTGTGTGGGTCAATGGTGAGGAGACGACGTTTACTACCAAGGAGTTTGATCTTCTGACTTTTCTGGCTGAGAATCCGAACAGGGTTTTTACAAAGGAGGAGCTTTTCCGGGAGATCTGGGATATGGAGTCTGTGGGTGATATCGCTACGGTTACGGTGCATATCAAGAAGATCCGTGAAAAGATCGAGTTTAATACGGCCAAGCCTCAGTATATTGAGACGATCTGGGGTGTGGGGTACCGGTTTAAGGTGTGAGCCTGTGGGGAAGGCTTCGGATGGAGCTACTGCAGGTGTATGAGTGCAGATCGGAATGATGGTGTATGATCTGCCGGGTGCTTTTGAGAGGAGTGGAGATATGCCGCTGTTGAGGGAAAGAATTTATACGATAGAGGATATTTATGCTTTGCCGGAGGGTGAAAGAGCGGAACTGATCGATGGACATATTTATTATATGGCGCCGCCGAATACGATGCATCAGAGGATCTCAAGTATCTTGTCCAGAAAGATAGGTAACTATATAGATTCTAACAAGGGGAAATGTGAGGTGTTTGCCGCACCGTTTGCGGTGTATCTGGATGAGAAGACGAATACTTATGTGGAACCGGATGTTTCTGTTATCTGTGATCCGGATAAGCTGGATGACAGGGGATGTAAGGGGGCTCCGGACTGGATCATCGAGATCGTTTCTCCGGCGAGCAGGCGTATGGATTATTATACCAAGCTGTTTAAATACAGGACTGCCGGTGTGAGAGAGTACTGGATCGTGGATCCTGTGAAGAAGCTGGTAATGGTGTATGATTTTGAAAATGAGGATACGGAGCAGTATACATTTCAGGATTCGATCAAGGTGGGGATCTATGAGGAGCTGAGGATCGATTTTGCTGAGATGTGATAAAAATGGAGGGGAATATCGTCTGGTGATAGCCCCTCCTTGTTTTTAGGATGAAAAGGACGAATTATGGAAGACAGATTATACAAGAAACTGGAAGCGTACGGTAAGAGTGATTTTTATCCGTTTCATATGCCGGGGCATAAGAGGAATCCGCTGGCTGTGGAGGGGGATTTTCCGGTGGAGAGGGATATTACGGAGATTGACGGGTTTGATAACCTGCATCATGCTGAGGATATTTTGAAAAGGGCCCAGGAGGATGTCGCACGGCTTTATGGTGTGCCGGAGAGTTTTTACAGTATTAATGGAAGCTCCGGGGCGATCCTGGCGGCGGTGTCTGCGGCTGTGGATAAGGGGGGACAGATCCTGGTGGCAAGGAACTGCCATAAGGCGGTTTACCATGCGATTTATCTGCGGGAGCTGAGTGCCACGTATATTTATCCACATGAAGATCCGAAATTGGGGATAAACGGAGGGATTTCACCCGGCCGTGTGGAAATGTATCTGGCGGAAAATCCGGAGATCCAGGCGGTGCTGATCACTTCACCGACTTATGACGGCATCGTGTCGGATGTGGCGAGGATCGCGGAGATCGCGCATCGCTATGGTGTGCCGCTGATCGTGGATGAGGCTCACGGGGCGCATTTTCGGTTTTCGGATTATTTTCCGGTGTCTGCGGCGCAGCTTGGTGCGGATGTGGTGATCAACAGTGTGCATAAGACGCTGCCCTGTCTGACCCAGACGGGGGTGATCCACCTGTGCAGTGATCGTGTGAGCCGGGAAAAACTGAAGCGTTTTCTGGGAATCTATCAGAGCAGCAGTCCTTCTTATATTCTTATGAGCAGCATTGATGCGTGCATGGATAAGCTGGAGCGTGAGGGGGATGAGATGTTCCGTGTGTTTACGGAGAATCTGGAAAAAGCACGCAGGCGTCTTTCCGAGTGTAAGTATATCCGGCTGGTGACGCCGCAGGCCTGTGAGTGCCAGAGGGTTTTTGATTTTGACAGATCCAAGATATTGCTTTCTACTGTGAACAGTTCGCTGAACGGCCGGGAGCTGCATCAGATCCTCCGGAGTGAGTTTCATCTGGAAATGGAGATGGAGGCGGAGAATTATGTGCTGGCGCTGGCGGCTGTGGGTGATACTGCGGAGGGCTTTGAGCGGCTTTGTGATGCTATTGAAGAGATCGACCGTCGTGAATCGTTAAAATACAGAGAAGAGGCTGTGGAGAGGGCGCCCTTGAAAAACGGAAAAATGAAGCAGGTCATGCGGATATCCCAGGCTATGGATGCGGAGAGTGAGCGGTGTCCTCTGGATGAGTGTATCGGACGGACGTCCGGAGAGTTTGCGTATCTTTATCCGCCGGGGATCCCGCTGATCGTTCCGGGGGAACAGATTTCTGGACATTTCGTAAAAAATGTGAGAAGATACCTGGAACAGGGCTTTGAGGTGCAGGGCCTGAGCGACCAGACCAGTGAGACGGTGTGTGTTGTGAGAAATGATATGTGAGGTGCGTGGCAGCAGACGGATCTGTGTATTACGGATCAGAGCGTGTATAGTAACGCATATGCAGCAGAGGAGACATATGGGAAAGATTTTTTACATTATGGGAAAAAGCTCTTCCGGTAAGGACAGTATTTACAGACAGCTGGAGAAGGATCAGGAGCTGGGGCTTAAGCGGCTTGTGATCTATACTACCCGTCCGATCCGGGATGGAGAGGTGAATGGGAGAGAATATTTTTTTGCGGATGAGAATAAACTGAAGGAGTTCCGAAGAAACGGGAAGCTGATCGAGGCGCGTACTTATCAGACGGTTTACGGGCCGTGGACATATTTTACTGCGGATGACGGGCAGGTGTCTGTGGGTAATGACAGCTATCTGGGGATCGGTACACTGGAGTCTTTTGTGAGGCTCCGGGAGTATTACGGCAATGAAGTGATGTGGCCTATTTATATAGAGGTGGAAGACGGAGAGCGTCTGGAGCGTGCGCTTGCCAGGGAGAAGACTCAGGAGGTGCCGAAGTACGAGGAGATGTGCAGGCGTTTTCTTGCAGACCAGAATGATTTTTCCGAGGAAAATATTCTTAAAGCAGGTATATGGAAGCGTTTTGAGAATCATAATCTGGATGAATGTGTGAAGGAGATCGTAAATTATATAAAATCTGTACAATAAGGAAAAATAGTTTTTTTTATACAGAAGATTATGTTATAATTAGTTGAAAGATGTCCGCCGGGTATAACGGAGGGCACAAAAGGCAGAAAGAGGTGATTCTTATGGCAGGATTTCATGACATCATCGGCCATGACGATATAATCAGGCATTTGAAGAATGCGATAGAGACAGGGAAGGTATCCCACTCTTATATTTTTACAGGGGAACCGGGATCCGGCAAGAAGCTTCTTGCGGGGACTTTTGCGGCAGCGCTGCAGTGTGAATCGGGAGAGTCTGAACCGTGTATGACTTGTGATTCCTGTAAGAAGGTGATCGGCAAGAATCATCCGGATATCATTACAGTAACTCATGAGAAGCCTGGAAGCATCAGCATTGACGAGGTGCGTGACCAGGTTGTGCGTGATGTGGATATCAAGCCGTACTGCAGTCCGTATAAGATCTACATCATTCCGGATGCGGAGATGATGACGGTGCAGGCGCAGAATGCCATTTTGAAAACTATCGAGGAACCGCCGGAATATGCGGTGATCATGCTGCTGACAAGCAATATCGACAGTCTTCTTCCTACGATCCGTTCCAGATGTGTGCGTCTGGATCTGAAGGTGGTGGATGACAGTCTTGTGAAGGAATATCTGATGGAGCATCTTCAGGTGCCGGATTATCAGGCTGAGATCGATGCGTCTTATGCGCAGGGCAGTATCGGCAAGGCGAAGGAGGCTGCTACTTCTCAGGAGTTTGCGGATATGACTGCCAATGCCCTGAAGATTTTGAAATATGCCAATTCCATGGAGGTTTATGAGCTGACAGAGGCGATCAAGACTTTGACTGCTGATAAGAATAATATCAATGATTATCTGGATATTTTCCAGTTCTGGTTCCGCGATGTTCTGATGTTTAAGGCAACAAGGGAAATTGACAACCTGGTTTTTAAACAGGAGATTAATTTTATCAGAGAGCAGGCCAGCGAGCGTTCTTATGAGAATATCGAAAAAATTCTTGAGGCACTGGAGAAGACGAAGGTGCGTCTCCGTGCCAATGTTAATCTCGAACTTGCCCTGGAGCTCCTGTTCCTGACAATTAGGGAGAAATAGAATGGAAAAGGTAGTTGGAGTCAGATTTCGTAACGTTGGTAAGATTTATTATTTTAATCCTAAGAATTATAAGGTGAAGGTCGGCGATCATGTGATCGTGGAGACTGCCCGTGGTGTGGAGTATGGCCGTGTTGTCCTGGAGCCGCGCAGCGTGAGGGAGGACGAGGTGGTCCATCCGCTGAAGGAGGTTCTCCGTGTTGCAACGAAGGAGGACGAGGACCATGAGGCTGAGAACCGTCAGAAGGAGAAAGAGGCTTTTAAGATCTGCAAGAAGAAGATCCGTGAGCATGGGCTTGAGATGAAGCTGATCGATGCGGAGTATACCTTTGATAATAACAAGGTGCTGTTTTATTTTACAGCGGATGGCCGTATTGATTTCCGGCAGCTGGTTAAGGATCTGGCGTCTGTGTTTAAGACCAGGATCGAGCTTCGTCAGATCGGTGTCCGTGATGAGACGAAGATCCTTGGCGGTATTGGTATCTGTGGAAGGACGCTTTGCTGTCATACGTATCTTTCGGAGTTTGCGCCGGTTTCCATCAAGATGGCGAAGGAGCAAAATCTTTCTCTGAACCAGACGAAGATTTCAGGTGTTTGTGGTCGTCTGATGTGCTGTCTGAAGAATGAGCAGGAGACTTATGAGGAGCTGAACCGGAATCTTCCGGGTATCGGTGATATTGTGACGACGCCGCAGGGTGTTTCGGGTACGGTCCAGAGTGTGAATGTTCTCCGGCAGATGGTTAAGATCGTGGTTGAGGTGAATGACGAGAAGGAGATCCAGGAGTTTCCGGTCCGTGATCTGAGGTTCCGCCCTAAGAGAAAAAAGGGTAAGGGTGGTGCCGGTTCTGCTGACCATGAGGAGAAAGAGGTTAAAAAGGGAGATTCGAAGCCGAATGAGAAGTGATCTGGTTTATTGCGGTGAGCGTGTGGATGATCTTCAGAATGGGTTGTTTGTGATCCAGGATCCGAAGAAGTTTTGCTTTGGGATGGATGCGGTTCTGTTGTCTGGCTTTGCCCGGGTGAAGAGGGGTGAGGTTGCTCTGGATATGGGGACCGGTACGGGGATCATTCCGATCTTGCTTTCTGATCGTACGGATGGGGAGCATTTCACGGGGCTGGAGATCCAGCATGAGTGTGCGGAGATGGCTGACCGTAGTGTGAGGTATAATGGTCTTGAGGACAGGGTTCGGATCGTTGAGGGTGATATCAGGGAGGCTGCCGGGATTTTTGGGGCGGCTTCTTTTGATGTGGTGACGTGTAATCCGCCGTATATGATCGGGCAGCATGGGTTGACGAATCCGCATCTTCCGAAGGCGATCGCGAGGCATGAGATTTTGTGTTCGTTTGATGATGTGGCTTGTCAGGCTGCCCGGGTCCTGAAGGATAGGGGGCGGTTTTTTCTGGTGCACAGGCCGTTCCGGCTTGTGGAGCTGATGGCGACTTTGACGAAGTATAAGCTGGAGCCTAAGAGGATGCAGCTGGTGTATCCTTTTATTGATAAGGAGCCGAATATGGTGTTGATCGAGGCTTGTAAGGGCGGGAATTCCAGGATCCGGGTTGAGCGGCCGCTGGTGGTTTATGAGCGGCCTGGGGTTTATACGGAGGATGTTTTGGAGTTGTATCGGATGGTGTGAATGTTGTGATGTTGTGGCTTAGGGTGGCTGCCCCGGTTGTGAGAGATTGGGGTGGCTGCTCGGGAGGTTTTGGGCCATCGGCGCTGCGCTGGATGGCTGGGAGGTAGTGGTGGCTGTGGTACTTCGGTTGGTGAAGGGACGGCGAGGGGAGGCAGGCTGCTGGTGGTGACACGCTGCGCCCCCTGCTCGGCTGCGGCGCCGGTTTGCTGCCATTCGCGCAAACTCGCTTCGCTCAAACAGTGCGCTCGGTGGCAGCAGCTATCCTCACCTCGCTGACGGGGGCTCCGCTAACGTCACCACCAGCAGCCTGCCTCCCCTCGCCTGAGATTCAAAGCGAGAGATCGCAACGCATAGTGCGCTGAGTATCGAAGCATACAGACACCTTGCCAGAAGTGAATCACTGAGAAAGTGAAGAAATAAAACAACATCGGCACAGCGTAGTGCGCTGAGTATCGAAGAATACAGACACCTTGCCAGAAGTGAATCACTGAGAAAGTGAAGAAATAAAACAACATCGGCACAGCGTAGTGCGCTGAATACCGAAGAATACAGACACCTTGCCAGAAGTGAATCACTGAGAAAGTGAAGAAATAAAACAACATCGGCACAGCGTAGCGCGCTGAGTATCGAAGAATACAGACACCTTGCCAGAAGTGAATCACAGAGAAAGTGAAGAAATAAAACAACATCGGCACAGCGTAGTGCGCTGAATACCGAAGCATACAGACACAAGTCAACAAATAAGAACAACGAATCCCTTGCACTACTTAAAAAAAGCCCAAGGGGTGTGCAGAGGGGGCGCGGCTTTGCGGCCCCTTTGCGGTTTTCAAAGTTCCCAAACTTAAACAACCCCCCGCGGTCAAGCGGAATAACCCCCACGGTCAAGCGGAATATCCCCCGCGGTCAAGCGAAACAACTCCCCCACGGCCAAGTGGAAAAAACTCCCCGCGGTCAAGCGAGAAAAGAGGAAAATATGAAACAAAACGGAAAACTATACTTATGCGCCACCCCCATAGGAAACCTCGAAGACATCACCCTTCGAGTACTAAGAACCCTTCGGGAAGTGGACTTAATCGCTGCGGAGGATACCCGCAACAGCATAAAACTTCTGAATCATTTTGATATAAAAACCCCCATGACCAGCTACCACGAATACAATAAGATCGATAAGGGCCATGTCCTCGTGGAAAAGCTGCTGGCGGGTACAAACATTGCGTTGATCACAGATGCAGGTACTCCGGGTATCTCAGACCCCGGGGAGGAGCTTGCCGCCATGTGTTATGAAGCCGGAATTGAAGTGACTTCACTTCCGGGTCCTGCTGCCTGTATCACTGCTCTGACTTTGTCAGGCCTGCATACCAGGCGTTTTGCTTTCGAGGCTTTTCTTCCGGCGGATAAGAAAGAACGAAAAACGATCCTGGAGGAGCTTTCCTGTGAAACCAGGACTATTATCCTGTATGAGGCACCTCACAGGCTTGTACGGACTCTTGGTGAGCTCAGAGAGGCGCTTGGCAACCGCCGGATGACTCTTTGCAGAGAGCTGACCAAGAAGCATGAGACGGCATTCCGGACTACGATCGATGATCTGATGGATTTTTATAAAGATGAGAAGCCGCTGGGTGAGTGTGTTCTTGTGATCGAGGGCAGGAGCCGCAGTGAGATGGAGGCGGAGAAGCGTGCTTCCTGGGAGGAGATTTCCATTGCGGAGCATGTGGCGATGTATGAGCAGCAGGGGAATTCCAGGAAGGATGCCATGAAGCTTGCTGCCAAGGATCGTGGTGTTTCCAAGCGGGATATTTATAAGGCGCTTCTGGATGGAGAAGATTCTGCTGAATGATCAGGTGTAATTGTGGTACGGATCGTAGGTAACGTGATCGTGGATGATTGAATAAGCTGCATACTGTGACCAAGGATTTTTGGGAACGTATGTGGCTTTTTTTTGTGGTAATAAAAAGTACTGTGCGGATTTTGTCGAAATGATTTGCTTGCAGTATAGACCATATTGTGCTGTATTTTGAGATTGCATTTAATAAGATACTTTTTTGCCTGTATTTCCTATGATTTTGCGTGGAAATACAGGCTTTTTTGTGCTATAATAAACTCTGTATTCGTATGTAAAAAATATTTATTTTACAGGTATAAATGACACTTCCGGAGTGGGTTTGAGAATTGCTTTCTGCAAAATGAAAATACAGTATTTCCTGAAATTAACAGATCAGTTTATCTTGTTCAGGATTTGATGTAATGATTTCTGAAGCTGCTATGGTTCTGCAGAAATGAATTTTCAAACACGTCCGGACGACAAGAACAGGAGGAATGACATGGGCGCAGAGAATACAGAATACGGCGCGGATCAGATCCAGATCCTGGAAGGACTGGAAGCCGTACGTAAGAGGCCTGGAATGTATATCGGAAGTACCTCCAGCCGTGGACTTCATCATCTCGTATATGAGATCGTGGATAACGCAGTCGATGAAGCGCTGGCTGGTTTTTGTACGGAGATCCATGTAGATATCAATCCGGATAATTCCATTACAGTTACAGATAATGGTCGTGGTATTCCGGTTGGTATCAATCATAAGGCTGGTATTCCGGCAGTTGAGGTTGTATTTACCATTCTTCACGCAGGCGGTAAGTTCGGCGGTGGAGGATATAAGGTTTCCGGTGGTCTTCACGGTGTTGGTGCATCTGTTGTAAATGCACTTTCCGAATGGCTGGAGGTTACCATCTACCGAGAGGGTAAGGAATACAAACAGAGATATGAGCGTGGCAAGACTATGTACCCGCTGAAGGTGGTAGGTGACTGTGATCCGGGGCTTTCAGGAACGAAGGTTTATTTCCTTCCGGACAAGGAGATCTTTGAGGAGACTGTTTATGATTATGATATCCTGAAACAGAGACTTCGTGAGATGGCTTTCCTGACTAAGGGCCTTCGCATCGTTCTGGAGGATAAGAGAGAGGGACAGGAGCGCGAGAAGGTATTCCACTATGAGGGTGGTATCCGTGAGTTTGTAAGCTACCTGAACAGAAGCAAGGAGGCTCTTTACCCGGAAATCATTTACTGTGAGGGTGAGAAAGACGGCGTGTCTGTAGAGGTTGCGCTGCAGCATAATGACTCCTATACAGAGAACACCTATGGCTTTGTAAACAATATCAATACACCGGAGGGCGGTACACACATTACCGGTTTCCGTAATGCGATCACCAATACATTTAATGATTATGCACGTAAGAACAAGCTTCTCAAGGACAGTGAGCCGAACTTAAGCGGTGATGATATCCGTGAGGGCTTGACTGCGATCGTCAGTGTTAAGATCGAGAATCCGCAGTTTGAGGGTCAGACCAAGCAGAAGCTTGGAAACAGTGAGGCAAGAGGTGCGGTAGACAGTGTTGTAAGTAAACAGCTGGAGATTTTCCTGGAGCAGAATCCTGCAGTTGCCAAGGCTACCGTTGAGAAATCTGTTCTTGCACAGAGAGCCAGAGAGGCAGCCAGAAAGGCACGTGACCTTACAAGAAGAAAATCCGCACTGGACAGTATGTCACTTCCTGGAAAGCTTGCAGACTGTTCTGACAAGAATCCGGAGAACTGTGAGATCTATATCGTAGAGGGAGATTCCGCGGGCGGTTCTGCCAAGACGGCGAGAAACCGTGCCACACAGGCGATTCTTCCACTGCGTGGTAAGATCCTGAATGTTGAGAAGGCACGTCTGGATAAGATTTATGGAAACAAAGAGATCAAGGCAATGATCACTGCCTTCGGAACCGGAATCCATGAGGATTTTGATATTTCCAAGCTTCGTTATCACAAGATCATCATTATGACCGATGCCGATGTTGACGGTGCACATATCGCAACACTGCTTCTGACCTTCCTGTATCGTTTCATGCCGGAGCTGATCAAGCAGGGATATGTATATCTGGCGCAGCCTCCTCTCTATAAAGTGGAGAAGAACAAAAAGGTATGGTATGCATATGACGATGATGAGCTGAACAATATCCTTACCGAGATCGGACGTGACGGAAACAATAAGATCCAGCGTTATAAAGGTCTGGGTGAGATGGATGCCGAGCAGCTCTGGGAGACTACTATGGACCCTGAGAAGAGAATCCTTCTCCGTGTGACCATGGACGAAGCTGCCACATCTGAGATCGATCTGACATTTACCACTCTTATGGGAGACAAGGTAGAGCCAAGACGTGAATTTATCGAAGAAAATGCAAGATTCGTTAAGAATCTTGATATCTAGGAGAATAAAGAAGAATGGAAGATAATATTTTTGACAAAGTCCACGAAGTGGATCTGGAAAAAACGATGAAGGAATCTTACATCGACTATGCCATGAGTGTTATCGCCTCACGAGCTTTGCCTGATGTAAGAGACGGTCTGAAGCCGGTACAGCGCCGAGTTCTGTACTCTATGATCGAGCTGAATAATGGTCCTGACAAGCCACACAGAAAATGTGCGCGTATTGTCGGTGATACCATGGGTAAATATCATCCGCACGGTGACAGCTCCATCTATGGTGCGCTGGTCAATATGGCTCAGGAATGGTCCACAAGATATCCGCTGGTTGACGGACATGGAAATTTTGGTTCCGTGGATGGTGACGGTGCGGCTGCCATGCGATATACAGAGGCACGTCTCAGCAAGATATCCATGGAGATGCTTGCTGACATCAACAAGGATACGGTTGATTTTCAGCCGAACTTTGATGAAACAGAGCGTGAGCCGGTTGTGCTTCCGGCACGTTTTCCGAACCTTTTGGTAAACGGTACTACAGGTATTGCGGTAGGTATGGCAACCAATATTCCGCCGCATAACCTTCGTGAAACTATCAATGCAGTTGTTAAGATCATTGACAACATTGTAGAAGAAGACAGAGAAACAGCTATGGAGGAGCTTCTTGAGATCGTAAAGGGACCGGACTTCCCTACAGGAGCGACCATCCTCGGAACGAGAGGAATCGAGGAAGCTTACCGTACCGGACGTGGCAAGATCCGTGTCCGTGCGGTGACGAATATCGAGACTTTGCCAAACGGTAAATCCCGTATCGTAGTTACCGAGCTTCCGTACCTTGTAAACAAGGCACGTCTGATCGAGAAGATCGCAGAGCTTGTCCGTGACAAAAAGATCGACGGGATCACAGACCTGAACGACCATTCCAGCCGTGAGGGTATGCGAATCTGTATTGATCTTCGTAAGGATGCCAATGCCAACGTGATCCTGAATCTGCTTTACAAGCATACACAGCTGCAGGATACTTTTGGTGTGATCATGCTTTCTCTTGTTCCAAATCATGGAAGTATGGAACCGAAGGTTCTGAACCTGAAAGAGATGCTGGAGTACTATCTGGAGCATCAGGAGAATGTAGTTCGCAGAAGAACACAGTATGATCTTAATAAGGCACAGGAGAGAGCCCATATTTTGGAGGGTCTTCTGAAGGCACTTGATAATATTGACGAAGTGATCCGCATCATCCGTGGTTCCCGCAACGTACAGATCGCCAAGCAGGAGCTGATCGAACGTTTTGAGCTGACAGATGTGCAGGCACAGGCAATCGTGGATATGCGTCTCCGTGCATTGACAGGTCTGGAAAGAGAGAAGCTGGAGGCTGAGTATGCAGAGCTTATGGAGAAGATCCGCAAGTTCCAGGCAATCCTTGCTGACCGCAAGCTCCTTCTCCGGGTGATCCGTGAGGAGATTCTTGCCATTGCAGAGAAATACGGCGATGACAGAAAGACTTCCATCGGATACGATGTATATGATATCTCTACAGAGGATCTGATCCCGAGAGAAAATACAGTGATCGCAATGACAAAGCTTGGTTATATCAAGCGTATGACCGTTGACAACTTCCGCAGCCAGAACCGTGGCGGCAGAGGAATCAAGGGTATGCAGACGATTGAGGATGACTATATCGAAGAGCTTCTGATGACGACAACGCACCATTATCTCATGTTCTTTACTAATACAGGACGTGTATACAGACTGAAGGCATATGAGATCCCGGAGGCCGGTCGTACAGCCAGAGGAACTGCGATCATCAATCTTCTGCAGCTTGCACCGGGAGAAAAGATCACAGCTGTGATCCCGCTTCGTAAATATGAAGAGGGTCGTTATCTGATGATGGCCACCAAGAAAGGCCTTGTGAAGAAAACTCCGATCAAGGATTACGAGAATGTCCGTAAGACAGGTCTTACAGCAATCGTTCTTCGTGATGATGACGAGCTGATCGAGGTTAAGTCTACTGATAATAACAAAGATATTATTCTTGTGACCAGGGACGGACAGTGTATCCGCTTTAAGGAAACAGATGTCCGCAGCACAGGCCGTGCGTCCATGGGAGTAAGAGGTATGAATCTTACTGACGGTGATGAAGTTGTTGCCATGCAGCTGAACACTCAGGGAGATTATCTGCTTGTAGTTTCCGAGAACGGAATGGGCAAACGTACAGCTATGAGTGAGTTCGTTGTCCAGAACCGTGGCGGTAAGGGTGTGAAGTGCTACAAGATCACCGAGAAGACCGGAAATGTTGTCGGCGCCAAGGCTGTCAACGAAGAGAACGAGATCATGATGATCACTACAGAGGGTATCATTATCCGTCTGCAGTGTGCAGATATCTCTGTTCTTGGAAGGATCACCTCCGGTGTGAAGATGATCAATCTTACAGAGGGTGTAACTGTTGCAAGTATCGCCAAGGTAAGAGATAAAGATCCGGAAGCAGATACAACTACCGAAAAAGCTGACGGAAAAACCGGCGATAACGAAGAAGGCTCTGCAGAGGAAGCTGTCACAGGCAGTGAAGAGGAATAAGGTCGAGGATAAGTCATGACGACGACAAAGAAAAAACGCAGAAAAAAATCAGTAAAGAAGCTGAAATACTCTAATAAAAAACTGAATTTTGTCCACATTGCGACACTGGCGGGGATCATTTTGATCCTGCTGGTGATCGTTCTGGCGGCCAGAGGCTGCGGAAAGATCAGCCACAGAACTCCGGAGGGGGTTGTGGAAGGCTACATCAAAGCGGCAGCAGCAGGCAAGAATAAAAAGATGCAGGGCTGTTACAGTGCGGATAAGTTATCGGATGAGGCGAAAACAGAGATTTCCTCCACGATAAAATATTTTCAGGCCCATGGAGTAAAGGATGTAAATATCGACAGCTGTGGCTCCATTTCTGAAAACAAAAATTATTCTTATGTTTATATCCGCTATAATCTTGTTCTGGAGAACGAGCAGGAATATCCATGTATCAGTACCTATCTTGTAAAGGTCCAGGACAAAAAGTATTATCTGTATGCGCCTTCTGAGATTTCAGATAAGATCAGCCAGCAGGCTGCTAAGGATTATCAGAAATTTATGACTACGAAAACCTATACAGATTATACAAAGGCTTATGAGGTTTTTCTGAAAAAGAATCCGGGATACGAGGATAAGATCGCAGGGAAACTGAACGGATAAAGCAGAGGCGGGAGGATGTAAGAATGAAGCGGATTTTGCTGATGGTGCTCAGAAATATAGTCTTTGTTCCTTACTGGTGGATCAAGCTTTGCTGGTATGCAACGCATACAGATGATTATCCGGAAGAGAAGAAATACGCATTCCTGAGACTGGTAGATGAGCATGCCATTGAAGGCGGAAATATCCATATTGATGTGCATGGAGCTGAAAATATCCCAAAAGAAAAGGGATTTATGTTTTTTCCGAATCACCAGGGACTGTTTGATGTGCTGGCGATCATCCGGGCATGCCCGGTTCCTTTTTCGGTAGTTGCCAAGAAGGAAGTTGGAGAGATTCCTTTTCTGAAGCAGGTTTTTGCCTGTATGAAGGCCTTTATCATTGACAGGGAAGACCTGAAGCAGTCCATGCAGGTCATTGTCAATGTAATACGGGAAGTGAAGGCTGGTCGTAATTATCTGATCTTTCCGGAGGGAACCAGAAGTAAAAACGGAAATCATCCGGGGCCGTTCAAGGGCGGCAGCTTCAAGACTGCCACCAAGACAAAATGCCCAATCGTTCCGGTTGCACTGATCGATTCCTTTAAGGCTTTTGATACCGGTTCTACAGAGAGGCTCACCGTACAGGTGCATATCCTTCCTCCGATGTATTATGAGGAATACAAAGATATGCATACCACAGAGCTCGCAGAAGAAGTGAAGAGACGGATCGAAAAGGTGATCGAAGAGAATATTATGTAAAAAAGAAAAGACTTTGATGAAGTTGGAACAAAAACATCATCAAGGCCTTTTTTTATTGTATGTTTTATATAAAAACGAAACGTTTTATTTGTGAATTGTTGGGCATATACAACCAAAAGGTTTGATGATAACATAGAGACATCCATACAATATAAATAAAAGATGTAAAGAGGACGAACAGATGAAAAAAGAAGAATACCTTTCTCTGATCGATGAGGTGATCGCACAGGGACCATACACGGATACCTGGGATTCTCTCTGTGAGCATCCTACGCCGAAGTGGTATGCAAGAGATAAATTCGGAATTTTTATCCACTGGGGTGTTTACAGTGTTCCGGCATTCGGAAACGAATGGTATCCCAGAAATATGTATTTGAAAGGCTCTAAGGAGAACCTGCATCATACAGAGAAATACGGAACTCTGGATAAATTCGGCTACAAGGATTTTATTCCTCAGTTTAAGGCTGAGAAGTTTGATCCGAAGGAATGGGCGGCCTTATTTAAAGAGGCGGGGGCGAAATTCGTAGTTCCGGTAGCGGAGCATCACGATGGATTTCAGATGTATGCCAGTGACCTTTGTCGCTGGAACGCTGCTGAGATGGGACCGAAAAGAGATATTCTCGGAGAGCTGAAGACAGAGGTTGAGAAAGAGGGAATGGTTCTCGGTGCTTCTTCTCACAGAGCAGAGCATTACTGGTTCTTTAATGGAGGTCGTCAGATCCCGGAGGCTGATGTCAATGATCCGGAATATGCGGATCTTTATGGGCCGGCAGCAGGAATCACCAGAGATATGAGTGATATTTATGACAATCCTCCGACAGAGGAGCATATGCAGGACTGGCTTGTCCGCACCTGCGAGATCGTGGATAAATATCAGCCATCCATCGTGTATTTTGACTGGTGGATCCAGCAGTATGCATGGAAACCGTATCTTCGTAAATTTGCAGCATATTATTACAACCGTTCTGCACAGTGGGGAAAAGAAACAGCTATTGATGCCAAATTTGACGCATATGTTTATGGCAGCGCAGTCAATGATCTGGAAAGAGGTCAGTTAGACCATATCACGCCGGATCTGTGGCAGAATGATACGTCTGTAGCTAAGAACTCCTGGGGCTATACCATTGGAAATGATTATAAGAAGCCTTCCGATGTAGTGCTGGATCTGATCGATGTAGTCAGCAAAAATGGTGCACTGCTTCTTAATATCGGACCGAAGCCGGATGGAACAATTCCGGAAGAGGATGCACATATCCTGAGAGAAATGGGAAAATGGCTGAAGGTAAACGGAGAGGCGATATACGGAACCAGATACTGGAAGACATTCGGAGAGGGACCGACGGTGGTTCCGGAGGGACATTTCACGGATACCTATGATAAGCACTTTACTTCTGAGGATATCCGTTTTACAAGTAAGAGCAATCATATTTATGCGACTGTTCTGCACTGGCCGGAGGATGGAGAGATCCATATCAAAGCTCTTGGCAATGATATGAAGCTTTTGAAATCCACGATCCGGGATATTGAGATCCTCGGAACAGATCTGCATCCGGCATTTGCGAGAAATAAAGAACTGGATATTTCCTGCGGAAGAGGGGTTATTGAGGCGGGAGATATGCCGGTGGTACTGAAGATCACAGTAGAATAGCTGTTGGGGGAAGCGAGTAAATTATAATGTCTTTTTGAAAGGACAGAAAGGATAAGGTATTTTAATTATGGGAGATGTAAGATTCACAGGAAACTGGAACTCCGTAAATACACACACCGTTCCGAAATGGTATGAAGACTGTAAATTTGGAATTTTTATCCACTGGGGAATTTATTCCGTGCCGGCTTTTGCACCGCATACATGGGAACTGGGAGAGGTTGATTCCAAGGAATGGTTTGCGGATAATCCGTATGCAGAATGGTATTACAATTCTCTGAACATTGGAAAAGGCCCTACATATAAGCATCATATAGAAAAATACGGAAAAGATTTCAAATACGAAGATTTTATTCCTATGTGGAAAGCTGAAAACTGGGATCCGAAGCAGTGGGCAGAGATCTTCAAAGAAGCAGGTGCGGAGTATGTTGTTCTGACAACCAAGCATCATGACGGATTCTGCCTGTTCCCAAGTAAATATACACATTTCAATTCCGTAGAAATGGGACCGAAGAGAAATATCACCGGTGAGCTGACAGAAGCTGTCCGTGACGCAGGAATCCGCATGGGCCTGTATTATTCCGGACTGATCGACTGGCAGTATGCAAACGATCCTATTTTTGAGGATGATGATCTGTTTGGAACAGCCAGCCCGACATTTGCATATGCAGATTATTCCTATAATCAGATGAAAGAGCTTGTAGATGATTATGCACCGAGTGTGTTCTGGAATGATATCGGATGGCCGACACAGAGTGAAGAGATGATGCCGTATTTCTTTGCACATTATTACAATAAGGTTCCGGAGGGTGTGGTAAATGACCGTTTCAACGGACGTTATCACGATTTCCTTACTAAGGAATATAAAGCCGGTTCTGTAAACAGAAATGAGAAATGGGAGATGTGCCGTGGAATGGGCTTATCCTTCGGTTATAATGCCAACGAAGGCGATGACAAGCTGATCTCTGTTCCGGATCTGATCTCACTTCTTGTCGGAACAGTGGCAAATAACGGAAATCTTCTCCTGAACATCGGCCCGAAGGCAGACGGAACTATCCCGGAGGAGCAGGTAAGAAGACTGAAGATCCTGGGTGCATGGCTGAAGGTAAACCATGACGGTATTTACGGAACACGCTGCAGTGACCGTGAATCTGAGCTGCTTGAGAGTGGAATCGAGCTCCATTATACACAGAAAGACGGAAATCTGAATGTGTTTGCAGATCATCTGAAGGAAGGTGCCAATGAATTCCTGATCAAGGGTTACCACGGAGTGCTGAGACCATTTGATCCGGCAGTGAAGGTAGAAACTGAGGATACTGCAGAGGGACTTCTTGTGAAGATCCCGGAATATAAAGAAGATATGTATGTGGTTGGATTAACCAACAGATTCTAAATAATGAACAGGAGGACCGGATGTATGCGGTCCTTTTGTTGCTGCATGGGAGAAGATCGTGGATATCCGATCGATTCTCAGGGAGGGAGCTTTTATGTTTGGGAAAAAAATCGCAATACTGTTATCAACGGCAATAATCCTGACAGGGTCCTGTGTATCTTCTGTGGCTGTACATGCACAGACTGGTTATGCGGCTGAATATGCACAGGAAGCATCGGCAGCAGGTGTGCAGAGCACTGCAAAGCTTGTTGCGAAGGGCTCCTGTGGAAGCAAAGCTGTTTACCGGTTGTACTCCAATGGAAACCTGCAGATACAGGGAAAAGGGGAGGTTAAGGTTACCGATGATTTTTCATACAGATCAGCAATGATAAAAACAGTAACCGTTGCATCTGGGATCACGGGAATCGGTGACAGAACCTTTTCAGGCTGCAGAAATATGAAGAGGATTTCGTTGCCGGGAACTCTGCGGAGTATTGGGGTAAGAGCATTTGGAGATACTGCGATCACCAGGATCAAGCTTCCTGATGGGCTGAAAAGCATTGGTGCATATGCTTTTTACCAGAGTAAGCTTACGAGCCTGGATGTACCGAAAACTGTAACAAAAATTGATGAATATGCTTTCAGTTACTGTAACAATCTGGAATCTGTCAGCATTCCGGGAAGTGTGAAAATATTACCGGAATCGTTATTTGAGGCGGATATGAAGCTGAAAAAGGTTACGCTTGGACAGGGCGTTTCCAGGATAGAAAGAGCTGCCTTCCGGCATTGCGGTTTGACAGGAGTAAGCTTTCCGGACAGTGTTACGGTTATTGGTGAAGATGCGTTTTCTTTTTGTACAGATCTCAGAAAGGTGTCGTTGCCGAAGAAGCTTACAGAGATCGGGAACGGTGTATTCAGTAATTGTCGAAAACTGGGGAATATTACAGTACCTGCCAGTGTGAAAAAGATCAGAAGCCATGCTTTTTATGATTGCCTGGCAATGAAAAAGATTACGATCTTCAACAGTAAAACAGTGATAGAAAAAGAAGCGATCGGCTATAATTTCAATAGTGGAAAAAATAAAACTTTTGTCATTGCCGGAAAAAAGGGTTCTACTGCGCAGACTTACGCAAAGAAAAATGGGTTCCGTTTTTTGAATAATACTGCCGCAGTAAGGACCGCAAAGATGACCGGCGTGCCCAAAACAAAAACCATACTTCGTGGAAAAACATACACGGTCCAGGCAGTGACCGTGCCGTATTACAGCGACGAAAAGATTCTTTTCCGTTCCTCGGATCGCAGGATCGCTACGGTAAATTCCAAAGGTGTTGTAAAGGGAATCCGAAAAGGGACGGCCGTGATCACCGTGCAGAGCGGAGCGAAAAAACTGAACTGTAAGATAACGGTGAAGTAACGATGAAGCAGGCGTACGTAAAATCGCCATAACAGTGAAAGAATACAAAAGAAAATAAAAACAGAAGCCCGGCAGATGAAACATGGAGAGTTATCACATGTGCAGCTGCCGGGTTTTTTATAAATATAGAAAACCCTTAAAATAAGGAATAAAATAGCTTGTTATACCCTTAAAATAAGGGTATATTAATAAAAAAGGGGGAATCTAAAATGACAGGATATGCTGTGAAACATTCGATACGGGCAGAAGATATACGAATTTTAAGGAAGAAATTGAAGCTTACACAAAAAGATTTTGCAAAGTTAGTAAATGTATCTCAGAAAACAATAGAAAGATGGGAAAGTGAAAATCGGGATATTACAGGACCGGTTACGACATTAGTTCATATTTTAAACGAGTATCCTCAGATAGAGGAAAACCTCCGCGTGCCGGAAAAAGAATATCCGATACGCTTATGGTACATGTTTAAGAGTGAAATATGTACGATTATTGATGTGGATGAGAGAGGCAGAAAAGTAAAAATATATAATTATACAAACAATTTTATTAAAAAAGCATTTGGCCGAAATGAAAAACCAACCTTTGAAGAATACGAGGAATTTCTGGAATCTCGTTGTTTCCCGAGACAACGAGACAAAATAAAATTGGTATTAGAAGATTTGAATCTGCCATTTTATGATCCGTTTATGATCATAGAAAAGACCGAAGGAAGAATGGCAGAGGATGATTTCTGGATCAGGATTGAGAGGTAAAGATGGTACAGCTTTTTGAACAGGATATCAAAACAAATGACAGACAATCGTCAAAAGGAAACCAATTGAAATGGTGCAGGAACAATGTATGGTATAAAGCTGATTATATGGGATATGAGGGATTGGTGGAATATGTTGTTTCACGTTTGTTGGAAAAATCTTCACTGAAACAGGAAGAGTATGTTTTATATAAAACAGAAGAGATTAGTTATAAGAGAAGAAAATATCTGGGATGTAAAAGTGAAAATTTTTTGCCTGAGGGATGGCAGCTTATTACATTAGAAAGACTTTTTTATGGATTTTATAATGAAAGTCTTTATAAAAAATTATTCACGATTCCAGAACATTCGGAAAGACTGGAATTTATAGTAGATCAGACGGAACGCATTACGGGAATTAGCGATTTTGGAAAGTATATGAGTAAGATCCTGGCAATTGATACATTTTTTATGAATGAAGATCGGCATATGCATAATATTGGAGTCTTAATGGATGCAGAAGAAAAATATCATTTATGTCCAATATTTGATAACGGTGCAGGACTGCTATCAGATATACAGATGGATTATCCGATGGAAGAAAACATAAATAATCTGATGGAGGAGGCACGATCAAAAACTCTGTGTGAAGATTTTGATGAGCAGATCGAGATTGCAGAAGAATTGTATGGTCAGCAGATAAGGCTGAAATTTAATGAAAAAGATGTAAAAGAAATATTGGATATGGAAAGTTATTATCCGCAGAAATATAAAGAAAGAGTATTTGAGATTATTATGAGCAGGAGAAGAAAGTACAGATATTTATTTTGAACAACTGCACGTCGTATTTTTGGTATTTTGGTAATAAAGCAGGTGCAAAAGGTTTCACATGTGCAGCTGTCGGTTTTTTATAGTAGAAAAAATGTTAAAAAATGTCTGTAAACAGACAAAATATGACAAAAATATTCTAAACAAAGTTTGATTAAATGTGATGGGAAATTTATAATTTTAGTATAAATGTGAATTGGAAAATGGGGGAACGGTCACATCCAAAGGTGTTGTAAAAGGCATCAAAAAAGGAACTGCAACCATTACCGTTCAGAGTGGTTCCAAAAAACTGACCTGTAAGGTAACGGTTAAATAATTCAAAGGATATTAGTAATCAGCATTTGTTATTTACTCATAGTTATATCTTATATGTTTGAGTACGCAAAACAGACTGGAGCTTGATAAGAATATATATCAGGTTCTCAGTCTGTTTTTATATATTGCAGGCAAAAAAAGAACACGTTTTCACAAAATAAGATTGACTTTTTTCAAAACTCTTATTATCATATAAAACATATTTAATTACTATGAAATAAGGAATGATAAAAAGTTCTGTTACACTGATGCTGCTGAGTTACATAGATGACGTTGAGCAGCTTACAGGACTGGCAGCGGGCAGACTTTTTTCAGAAGGAGGGGACGGGTACATGTCCATCAAGAAGATTGCAGAAAAGGCAGGGGTTTCACCGGCGACGGTTTCCAGAGTTTTGAATAATCCCAATTATAAATGTTCTGTTTCCGGACTCAGGGATAAGATATGGAAAACAGCTATCGAGATGAATTATGTGCCCAACGAGGCGGCCCGGAATCTGAAAAAAGGCGTTTCCGCAAAGCAGGAGAAAACCTGGTACATCAATATCCTGATGACAAGAACCGATTCTTCCACAACGGATCCGTTTTTTGCGGAGCTCCTTCGGGTGATCGAAAGTGAGATCCATGATAAAAACTGCATTCTTTCCAAAGTATGGTATATGTCTGTGTTTTCCGATGACCGGAAGTGCCGAAGGGAGAATCTGGACCGGCTGATCGACGGAATGTATGATGAGGTGGAAGGGAAAAGGGACGGACTGATCATCATCGGCAGATGTAATAAAGAGGCCTTGAAGAAGCTGAATAAGAAGTATAAGAGTGTGGTATCGGTGAACCGGAATTCTACCAATTATGAAGTGGATGAGGTCCTTTGTGATGGGAAAAAGATCGCAGCAGCGGCAGTGGAATATCTGATCTCCCTGGGGCACAAAAATATCGGTTATATTGGCCAGTGTCACAGCGAGGACCGGTATAACGGGTATCTGGAAACACTGAAGAAGCATGATCTGGATGTGATACCGGAGTATGTTATCGAAACAAAGCAGACTGAGGCCGAGGGCTACGAGGCTATGGAAAAGTTCTTTCAGTCGGACGACATGCCAACCGGAATCTATTGTGCCAATGATATTTCGGCGATCGGAATGCTGAAGTGCCTGAATAAATTTCGGAACCGGTATTATATGCCTTCGATCATATCCAGCGATGATATACAGGAGGCACAGTTTACCAGACCGATGCTGACAACGGTGAGCCTGCCCAAGGGGGATATGGGAAAATTTGCATTATACCTGCTGCTGGACCGGCTGAAGGGCGGGCATTCGGGTATTGTGCGAATGGAGCTGGAAGGCAGACTGATGATACGGAACAGCTGCAGCAGTGTGGAGGACAGTATGTGGAGCGATTATTGTATCTGAGTGTTGCGGATGCGCAGATATAGTGACAGACAGGATGCAGTTGCGCTATGACCAGAGTATTTGCGTGAAAACGTTTTCATATATTCCTATTTAATTAATGGGAATAATATGGTTTAATGTATTCAATTCAAATAAAAAAATTACAGAACCACAGTAAACGGAAAGAACAGGTATGATTTGACAGCGAAATGAAGCAGTTACATTGGTGGGAAAAAGATTTCTAAATAAAAATGTGGTTGTAAAGGAGTATACAGATCATGAAAAGAAAACGCATTGCAGGTGTCTGTATCACACTGGCAGCAGTGGTACTGGCAGGAACTTTTGCAGTATCGGGAAACAATACAAAGGATAAAAATCATGTGGAGATCATCAATGTGTCCTATGATCCGACCAGAGAATTTTATGAAGCATATAATAAGATTTTTTCAAAATATTGGAAAGAGGAAACAGGTCAGAGTGTGGATGTGATCCAGTCTCATGGCGGTTCCGGAAAGCAGGCTCTTGAGATTTCCAATGGACTTCCTGCAGATGTGGCGACACTTGCACTGGAATATGATGTTGATGCGATCCGGAATGCCGGTTTGATCGACAAGGGATGGATCGATGAATATCCGGATGACAGTGCTCCTTATACTTCCACCATTGTATTTCTTGTTCGGAAGGGAAATCCGAAGAATATCCACGACTGGGATGATCTGACAAAGGATGGTGTGGGAGTGATCACTCCCAATCCGAAAACCTCCGGTGGTGCCCGCTGGAATTACATGGCAGCCTGGGCTTATGCAAATGAGAAATATAATGGCAACGAGACAGAGATGAAAGCCTTTATTAAGAAGCTTTATAGAAATGTCCTGGTTCTGGATTCCGGTGCAAGAGGTGCCACAACCTCTTTCGTGGAAAACGGGCAGGGGGATGTGCTGATCGCCTGGGAAAATGAAGCGTTTCTTTCTGTAAGGGACAATCCGGATGATTACGAGATCGTAACGCCGGGCATCAGTATCCTGGCACAGCCGTCCGTTGCTGTTGTAGATGAAAATGTGAAAAAGCATGATAATGCAGAAGCTGCGAAAGCATATCTGAAATATCTGTATTCCGATGAAGCTCAGGAGCTGATCGCGGAGAATTACTATAGGCCGGTTGATCAGACGATCCTGAAAAAGCATGCAGATACTTTTAACCTGAAGGTGAAGCTGACAACGATCAAAGATTTCGGCGGCTGGGATGCAGTTCAGAAAAAGCATTTCGCAGACGGTGGAGTGTTTGATGAGATCTATGAAGAGTAGAAGAGCCTGAGATTTTGTAACAGATCAGAGAGTTGTAGAAGAGTCAGAGATTTGCAACAGATTAGAGAATTGTAGAAGAGTCAGAGATTTGCAGCAGACCGGGAATTTGTAACAGACCAGAAACTTAGAATAGAAAAGAGGGGAGACAGAAATGAAGAAACAACAGAGTAAACGTGTGATACCAGGCTTTGGACTGACAATGGGAGTGACTTTGGCGATGCTGAGTATCGTAGTTCTGATCCCTCTTGCGTCTTTGACAGTATACTCGGCGCGGCTGGGTTTTCGGGAATTTATTGAGGTGATCACACGGCCGAGGGTTTTGTCCGGATTCTATGTAAGCTTTATTACCGCATTTGCGGCCACAGTGATCAATGCTATTATGGGACTGGTCCTTGCGTGGGTGCTGGTAAGATATGATTTTCCGGGAAAAAGGATCATGGATGGAATGATCGAGCTGCCTTTCGCACTGCCGACTGCAGTTGCCGGTATCTCACTGACATCCCTGACATCCGATAAAGGTCTGGTGGGAAGCTTTTTTGCAAATTTCGGTATTAAGATCGCATATACCAGAATCGGTATCACGGTGGCATTGATCTTTGTGGGAATCCCTTTTGTAGTCAGGGCCATTCAGCCGGTTCTGGAGAAGCTGGACGGTTCCTATGAGGAGGCGGCCCGTGTCATGGGTGCAAAGCCATTCACCGTTTTTCGCAGGGTTATCCTTCCGGAGCTTCTGCCGGCAATGCTTTCCGGGGCGGGACTTGCCTTCGGACGCTGCCTGGGAGAATACGGAAGCGTTGTTTTTATCGCAGGAAACAAGCCTTATTATACAGAGATCACGCCGCTGATCATCATGTCAAAGCTTCAGGAGTTTGACTATGAAAGCGCAACAGCTATCGCACTGGTTACACTGGCAGTATCATTTCTGATCCTGTTTGGTGTGAATCTGGTGCAGGCAAGAAATACGAAACGTATCAGAGGGAGGGATGCATAATGGATGAAAAAAAGAAGCAGGCTTCCGGGCCGGTGAAATGGATCCTTATCGGGATTTCCGTGATCTTTCTTTTTGTGATGCTGGTACTGCCTCTGGTGGTTGTTGTAACCCAGGCGCTGAGCAAGGGCTGGCAGTGCTATGTGCAGGCGGTGACAGATGAGTACACGCTGAAAGCGCTGAAGCTGACCATTGGGGCGACGGCTGCGGCTGTTGTATGCAACACGATCTTTGGTCTGTGTGCGGCATGGGCAATGACCAGATTTCATTTTCGGGGAAAAAAGCTCCTTACCACTTTGATCGATGTTCCGGTTACAGTATCACCGGTTATCGCAGGTCTTATCTATATCCTGGTTTTTGGAAAGCAGAGTCCTCTTTATTCTGTTCTTGAAAGTGCAGGGATACAGATCGTGTTTGCAGTTCCTGGAATTGTCCTGGCAACGATCTTTGTCACATTTCCATTTGTGTCCAGAGAGATCATACCGGTTCTGGAATCCATAGGGTCCGATGAGGAAGAGGCGGCAGCACTGATGGGAGCAAAAGGCTGGACGATTTTTACCAAGGTGACATTTCCGCATATCAAGTGGGCTTTTCTCTATGGTGTTGTGCTGTGTACAGCCAGAGCCATGGGAGAGTTTGGAGCCGTGTCCGTACTGTCCGGACATCTCCGTGGAAAAACAAATACACTTCCGCTTCATGTGGAAATTCTTTATAACGAATTCCAGTATGTTCCGGCATTTGCGGTTTCTTCGATTCTTGTGATCCTGGCGGTGATCCTTCTGATCGCAAGAAATGTTCTGGAGCATAAAGGAAAGGGGGAAAAAGGCGATGTACGTTGAGTTAAAAAATATCAATAAAACATATGGGGATTACAAGGCATCTGATAACGTAAGCTTTGGTATCGAAAAGGGGAAGCTGATCGGTCTTCTGGGGCCCAGCGGAAGCGGAAAAACTACGATTCTCCGTATGATCGCCGGTCTGGAGCAGCCGGACAGCGGGGAGATCATCATCGACGGAAGAGTGGTCAATGATGTGCCTGCCAGCGAGCGAGGCATTGGATTTGTGTTCCAGAATTATGCTCTTTTCCGGTATATGACGGTGTATGATAATATTGCATTTGGCCTGAAGGTGCAGAAGGCGGATAAGAAGTATATTAAGCAGAGGGTTATGGAACTGGTAGAGCTGATCGGGCTGAAGGGCCTGGAGAAAAGATATCCGAGTCAGCTGTCCGGTGGTCAGAGACAGCGAGTTGCTTTTGCCCGGGCTCTGGCTCCGAATCCGCAGCTTCTCCTTCTGGATGAGCCTTTTGCGGCGATCGATGCAAAGATCCGTACGGAGCTTCGAAGCTGGCTGAAGGATATGATCGAGAAGCTAGGGATCACCAGTATTTTTGTTACCCATGACCAGGATGAGGCTATTGAGGTGGCGGATGAAATTATTATTACTAACCGTGGACGGATCGAGCAGAAGGGAACTCCACTGGAGGTTTATCAGAATCCGGATACTGCGTTTACGGCGGGATTTTTCGGGCAGACTTCAGTGATTGATGATTACCAGGTGTTCAATCACTTCGAGGAAGTTCCAGGAGGCGAAAAAGCCATTGTCCGTCCGGAGTTTGTAAAAGTGACTAAGAAGAACGAGGAACAGAAATATAAAAGCTCCGCAACAGAGGGCATCGTAGAACGAGTCGCATTCCGCGGCAGCAGCCTGGAACTGAAAGTCCGTGTAGGAAACACTACACTCAGCGCCAGAAGAAGCCTTGACGAAGAACCCGTCCGGGAAGGTGAAGTTGTGGATGTGTTTGTGCAGAGGATTTTTGTAACGAAGGGAAATGAGGCAGTACTGCTGCATAATACAGCTATGGTTGAGGATTGGTTAGTGATATAAAAAAATGCCGCGGGAGCGGCATTTTTTTATGAGCAAGTAGCGGAGCGGATTGCGAATATCATATGATATGGCCGCGGGAGCGGCATTTTTTTATATATGTGAAATTTTCACACCGTAATATTCTGCAAGAGAATCCACCAGGTCATCACGGATTTTTTTGTGGTCATTGCCATCCAGGGACATGACACAGGATACCATCTGACGTTTTTTATCAACGACGCAGTATTGGCCGTAATTGCCGGACAGGATCAGTGTATCTTCCATAGGTCCCATATATATGAAATATCCATAACCATAGCTCTGGTAATCCGGATGCTCTGTCAGTGGATTGTAAGAATCGATATGTTTCTGACAGGCATCAATCACGAATTTTTTTGGGACGATCTGTTTTCCGTTCAGGGAACCCTCATGCAGAAGCAGATGTCCAAAACGAGCCAATTCATCAATCGTCAGATACAGTCCGTTAGCTGCCATACAATGTCCCTGAGGGCAGAGGGTCCAGTCCGGATTCGGAATGCCAACCGGTTCAAAGAAACGATATCGCAGATAATTCAGCAGACCCGTTCCGGATTTCTCTTCCAGAAGAACAGATAAAATATAGGAACAAAAATTGCTGTACACAAAATGAGTACCGGGTGTATATGGAAAAGAATCATTCTGAAAGAAATATCTCACCCAGTCCTTTTCTCTGTATCGCTCTGGTCCATCGCAGAAAAAGAGCGGATCTTTCTGACCGGATGACATGGTAAGAAGATCACGGATCTTTATCTTGTACAGATTTTCAGAAGGGTCGGAAGGGAAATATTTTTCAAACCAGGGATAAATGTATTCATCAAGAGTGATCAGTCCTTCACGTTCTGCGATACCTGTGGCCATTGCAACAAAAGGCTTGCTGATAGACCATATATTTAAACGGGTTTTGACCGGAAAAAGTCTGAATTCTTCTTTTAGAAGATCATTTTTATATATCTGTGCGTAGATGATATTGGAATGATGTTGCTTTGATTTCTCAAGAAAAATATCTAAAATTTCCTGCATGATAATCCCCCCCTGAAATTATTATTCGTAAAAAAGATCAAAGTCTGAATAAAGTTCTTCCAGGTCATGAAGTCGTGTACTGATGGATTTGCACCTGGTTTTGCGGATTTTTGCAACAATACTGTCAAACAGACAATAGAGGCATGAGAAGGAGTTAAATCCCATTTCATTGAGATTGATCTCTGTAATGATAGCGTGGTCTGCTAGCGCCCATGCCGGTGATGAAATGCTGTCTGTGATGGCGAGTATCTTTGCACCATGATTTTTGGCAATCTGTGCATATTTCAGAGACCATTTGGTATAGCGGGCAAAAGAGATCAGAAGAACAACTGTATCCTCGGATGCTTCTGTGAGATATTCGAAATTGGAATCGTAAAATTCGTGAACCACCTTGGTATTTCCAAGAAGCTGATTCAACAGAGTTCCCATCCAGAGAGCGGCACTGTAGGAAGAGCGTGCACCAACAATGAGGCGTTTTTTGGCATTGCTCAGATGGGTAACAATCTGATCCATATCTTCCTGATTCAGATGAGATGCCCAGCTTTCCATGGAATGGAGTTCGTTGGCAATGATGTTTTGATAAAAATTTCCGCTATCCAGTAGTGAATCGTCTTTTATAACCGTAGGAACGGAAAGAATATCATTCTGTACAGTACGCTGCATTTCAGAAAAACTTTCAAATCCCAGGGAATAGGCAAGGCGTATGATAGTGGTTTCGCTTACGGAAATTTCCTTGCTGAGTTTCGCAAGGGTGGAATAACTGAATGAATCAAGGTGTTGTAATATATATTCGGCGACTTTCTTCTGACCGGCAGAAAGGAAAGATACTTTTTCACGGATCAACTGTTCTATTTTCATGAAAACCTCCTGTACTGTACGATTAGTATAATAAATTATAACAGGTGTAAAGTTTGATTACAATATAATGGAGTAAAAAATTCTTCTTAATATAAAAAGAGATGTAAATAATGCACAAATTAAAGTGTGTATTTTTAATAATATTGTCAATAGAAATCTTGAAACCTAGATGCTAATATAGCATTAAATAATTCACATGACGTCAGAAAAAGAATTAATTACACTATTAATATTAAAGTCAATAAAAAAGGGGGGCTTTTATGTCGTCAACAGTAAAGGAAATAAAAGAAAAAACAGGTTACCTGAAACGAAGTGATCTTTATACAATCGGTGTAGGACAGGCGATTGGATCGGGTGTTCTGACACTGATCGGACCGGCAATTCTTTTGACTGGTCAGTCAGCATGGTTGGCATATGTAGCTGCATGTATCTGGGGATTTATGATGATTGCACCAATTCCATGGATCACATCTACACTGAAACTTGGAGGAGGATTTTATTCTCTGGTAGGAGATATGGCCGGCAAACGAGTTGCCGGTATGTATGCAGTAGGATTTTTGCCACAGACGATCAATCTGGCGACTTATGGTGTGGCAATTGGTATGTATGCAAATTCCCTGTGGCCGCAGATTAATGCGAAATGGTTTGGAATTGCAGCCCTGAGTGTGTTCTTTGCCATCAATCTGTGTGGTGTGGATGTAATGGCGAAGGTACAGAAAATTCTGGTTATCCTGCTGTTTGTTGCACTTGGTCTGTTTATTGTTCTGGGATGCCTCCAGCTGAAAAATCCGGTGTTTGAGTTTACAGCACCAGACTTTTTCTCCAATGGTCCATCCGGATTCTTTTCCGCAATCATGCTGTATGTATATTCAACAAACGGATATTCCTGCATTATGAATTATGGTAAACAGGCAAAAGAAGCGCATAAAGATATTCCAAAGGCACTTCTGTACTGTATTCCGACACTGATGGTTGTATATGGCGGTGTTGCAATTGTAGCAAGTGGTGTGCTTCCGCTGGATCAGGTAGCCGGACAGCCGCTTACCCTGGTTGCAAAAAATATTTTAAATCCGGCACTTTTCACAGTATTTATGATTGGTGGTCCGGTACTTGCACTGTCTTCATCCATTAATTCAACAATTTCCAATAACTGTATTCCGGTTGCACAGTCCTGTAAAGATGGATGGCTTCCGAAATCATGGGCAGCTCAGAACAGAAGAGGGGCTTACTGGAAACTGATGACATTTACTTATCTTATGGGAATATTACCTGTGTTACTGGACTTTTCTATCAGTGATGTTGTAAATAATATTATGCTTCTGGCATCAGCACTGGCATTTCTGCAGATTTATGCTTATTTCCAGCTTCCGAAAAAACATGCAGAAGCATGGGAAAAATCACCAATGCATATTTCTAACGGAAAATATTATTTCCTCTGCTGTTTGAGCCTGTTTGCATATATCTGCATTTTTATCAATTCTTGCAGAAGCCTGAAACTTCCGGTAGTAATCATCAGTCTGATAGCCATTGTAGTATGCATGGCTTACGGATGGTTTAGAAGTGTAAGTCCTGATGTAAAGATGGAAACAAGTGTGTGGGAGGATTAATGTTTATGAATAAAGACCAGAATCTGATCAATGAATTTGCTATCAAAACTTTAAAAGAAAATCTCAATGTTATGTATGCGCAGATATGGCGTGAAGGACAGTTAACGGCAGAATATAAAAGAATGCCGGTGAAAACCCGCCTGAATACCTGGTCTGCATGCAAAGGCGTGGTATCCTGTGCAGTGGGAATTGCACTGGATGAGGGATTGATTCAGCTGGATGAGAAGATCGTTGATATTTTTCCGGAGTATGTTCCGGAAAAAACAGAAGGATATCTTGGTGATGTGACTCTGGAAAAAATGCTGACAATGACTACCGGTCTGGAAAGCTCACTGTTTTTCTGTGACTGGCCGGAACGTTATACAACACCGGACTGGATCAGATATTTCTTTGAGAACGCGAAGGTTGTAAATAAACCAGGAACCCAGTGGCTGTACAGTAATTTCAACACATATATGATCAGTTGTGCCATTGAAAAACGTGCGGGTGTCAACCTTCTGGAATATCTGAGAAATCGATTTTTTGAACCATTGGGAATTGGAAATCCGGACTGGACTTTGTGTCCGAAAGGTCATGTACATGCTGCGAATGGTCTTTATGTAAATATTGACGAGTTCACCAGATATGGACAGCTGATCCTTCATAAAGGAAAATACAATGGAAAACAGTTGGTGCCGGAAGAATATATGAAAGTTGCGACTTCCAATCTTGTAGACAATTCAGCGGCAGGAAGTCCGGGAAATCTTTATTCCGGTTTTGGATATGGATATCAGTTTGTCATGAATCCGGAAGCCGGTTCCTATCGATCCGATGGAAATTACGGACAGTTCTGTCTGGCGTTTCCTGACAAGGATGCAGTAGTAACTGTAATGTCTCTGGAGGGGGATTTCCAGAAAATAGGAAATCATCTATGGACTACAGTGGTTCCGGAATTGTAAGAATTCTGTCTGGCAAATCAGACAGTGTAAGAGGGCTTAAATCTTTCTGGCTTGACATTGGTCAGAAACCGTTTTATACTCCTGTCTTTGACAGTTGCTAAACAAAAAAATCGCTGTACCTTTTGATTTTACTGGGGTTCGGCGATTTTTTTGTGTCGTTTTGGAATATAGTATTTTATCCAATGCGTCGTAAAACCCCCTGCTTCAACTATGGGGATATAAGACGCGTCCATCGAATTTATGCAAGTAATTGAAGAGGGACAAAATAGTAATTGTATTAACTGATAAACCATAGTATAATACAAATATGAACACAACATATAAATCAAACAACAATGTCGTCTATTCCTGTAAATACCATGTAGTATGGTGTCCAAAGTATAGACGAAAAGTATTAATTAACGGTGTGGACGTCCGGCTGAAGGAGCTGCTCACAGAGTATGCTGCAAATCTTTCTGTAGACATTCTGGAGATGGAGATCATGCCAGACCATGTTCATATGCTTTTGGAAGTAGATCCTCAGTTTGGCA
>ENA-OQLI01000173-OQLI01000173.1-human-gut-metagenome-genome-assembly--contig:-NODE-173-length-97526-cov-19.987464_pt1 | contig 97526 bp, 77 predicted proteins | sample MGYA00242805_ERZ504812 | MGnify/ENA primary metagenome ERZ504812 (study PRJEB26092, sample SAMD00036430) | human gut metagenome | host: Homo sapiens | study: EMG produced TPA metagenomics assembly of... | reverse complement strand
TCCCTAAAGCAAAAGGTGAAAACAATCAATCAGAGGCATCACTTTGATGCCTCTACACAACAAATAAATATAAAATAGAAATCTGAAAAGGAAAAGTCATAGTGTCCTTGACAAAGGGTACACTTTACCAAAACTATCAAAATCCCCTTATTTCAAGCCTTTTTCACACTTTTACTTATGTGTTTTAGTCAACAGAACCACGCTCTCAACATGTTCCGTCGCAGGGAACATATCAACCGGTACGGCAGTAACGGCGCTGTATCCGTGTTTGGTCAGATATTTAAGGTCACGGGCAAGCGTGGTCGGATCACAGGATACGTAAACAACGCGTTTGGGATTCAATGTCACAACCGATGACAGGAACTTCTCATCACTGCCGCTTCGTGGTGGATCCATAAATACAACATCTGCACTTTCTCCCTCATCTGCCATCTGACGCATAAATACACCAGCGTCATTCTGATAAAAACGCACATTTTTAATTCCATTACGTTTCGCATTCACAATTGCATCTTTTACTGCATCCGGATTCAGTTCCACACTGATAACTTCCTTCGCTTTATCACTGGCAATTAAGCCAATTGTTCCGATTCCACAGTATGCATCGATCACTCTTTCTTTACCTGTAAGACCAGCAAGTTCGATTGCCTTTGTATAAAGTTTCTCTGTCTGGGCTGTATTTACCTGATAGAAAGATTTGGATGAAATACGGAATATATGTCCACAAAGTTCATCTTCAATATACCCTTTACCGTACAGTACTGTTTCTTTTTCTCCGAGGATCATGCTCGTCTTCTGATTATTTACGTTCAGAATGATCGTCGTGATCTCTGGATGAAGTTTCCGAAGTGCCTTAACAAAGTTATTCTTGGATGGCAGGATTGGCGATCCCAGTACAAGCACTACCATCACCTGTCCACTGTGATGTCCGGTTCGCACCAGTACATGGCGGAACAAACCATAGCCAGTATCCTCATTATACGTTTTGATCTTAAAAGATTTCAAAAGATCACGAATATCACGGATGATCGCATCTGCACGTTTATCTTCAATCAGACATTCATCTACCGGTACAATAAAATGTGTTCCCTGCTGATAAATTCCGGAAATCACAGTACCATCCTTCCGATGTCCGAATACTGCATGTACTTTATTTCTATAATGGAACGGATTTTCCATTCCAATGATCTTCTCTGTATTGCAGTATGGCTTCAGAAGTTTATTTACCTGCTTCTGCTTCTGTTTCAACTGCTTCTCATATGGCATATCCAGAAACTGACATCCACCACATTTTCCATGTACCGGACAAAGTGATTTCTCTGATTTTACAACAATTTTTTTCTCTGCCTTTTTTTTCCCGAAAGTGTTATATTTCTTAATTTCTGTTTTATCTGTTTTATATTTTTTCTCGTTCCTAAACTTCGGTTTCTGAACAAATTTTTTTCCTGTTTTTTTCTCTGCCATTTATACTCCCTCTCCATCAAATTCCGGTATAAAACTTTCTTTTGCTGTTTCACCTTCCTGCATAAATCCATTCTTCAGTCCAAGTGAAATCGCATAATCAATCAATCGTTCATACTCTCTGTCCGTTACTTTTCTTGATAACTGCGGATCATCCTTCATCGCTGGCATCGGCGTATACTGATTCATCATACTGATATAGATCCTGTCACCATAAGTCTCATAGAGATATTTTAACACATTCTTTGCATCTTTTACATGGCCCGGTAATAACAACTGCCGGACGATTACTCCTTTTTTCATCATACCACGACTGTCAAATTCTGCTTCCCCAACCTGTCGGACCATTTCACTCAGAGCTTCTTTTGCAATTTCCGGATAGTCCTGCGCATGAGAATATTTTTTTGCCAAAACTGCATCCATGTATTTGAAATCTGGGAGATAAATATCTACCAACCCGTCCAGCATTTTTAGAGTCTTCGCTTTTTCATAACCGCTGCTGTTGTACACAACCGGAATATGTAATCCCTGTTCTTTCGCCATTTCCAAAGCAACAGCAACTTGTGGTAAAAAATGTCCTGCCGTTACCAGATTAATATTATTTGCCCCCTGCTCCTGCAATTGAAAAAAAAGTTCTACCAGGTGTTCCTGTGTAATCTTCTTTCCCCTCTGGCCCCTGGATATTCTTCTATTCTGACAGAAATTGCATCCCAGCGAACATCCGGAAAAAAATACAGCTCCTGATCCCTCTTTCCCAGAAATGCAGGGCTCCTCCCACATATGGAGAGCAGCCCTTGCAACCATGATCTCTATATCTGTACCACAGAATCCCTTCTGACCGGCCATACGATCTGCACCACAGTTACGCGGGCAGAGTCGGCATTCTTTCATCCATGGTCTGATTTTATCTGTTACATCCATGAGTTTTTATCTCCTATAGTCCATAGTTTCCTCACATCAAAAGTTCTTAAGTGTATCACATATCCTGAACTGTAAGGATACCATAAATTCCGTTCCTTTTCCACTTTCACTTCTGACTTAAATAAAAAATTCAGGTCCCGCCGAATTCCATTTGCCATCCGTTGACAAATATATCTTCTTATTTTATAATTATTTACATAATTGTACCGCGGATCTCCGTCCTGAGTATTTATATGCTTGGGATTTTTTTATGCAACAAATTGCTCTGCAAAATTGCCGTCTTACCGTACTAAATTTGATCAAGGAGGTAATCTATTTGAGACAGATTTCAGGAAATAAATTACTGGTAAAAGCCTTAAAAGAAGAAGGTGTCACTACTTTATTTGGCTATCCAGGTGCATGTACCATTGATATCAGTGATGAATTATACAGACAGAGCGGGATCGATATCATCCTGCCAAGACACGAACAAGCTCTGGTGCATGAAGCTGATGCTTATGCAAGAACGACCGGTAAAGTCGGTGTCTGTCTTGTAACCAGCGGTCCCGGAGCTACCAACCTTGTTACCGGACTGGCTACTGCAAACTATGACAGTGTTCCCCTTGTATGTTTCACCGGACAGGTTGCAAGACATCTGATCGGAAATGATGCATTCCAGGAAGTAGATATCGTTGGTATCACACGAAGCATTACCAAATATGGTGTTACCGTCCGTAATCGTGAAGATCTCGGTCGCATTATCAAAGAAGCTTTTTATATTGCAAGAACCGGTCGTCCGGGTCCTGTCCTCATCGATCTTCCAAAAGATGTTATGGCAGAACTTGGCAGCGCCGAGTATCCAAAAACTGTAAATATCCGTGGCTACAAACCAAATACCAGTGTACATATGGGCCAGCTCAAAAAAGCCCTGAAGATGCTTCAAAAGGCAAAAAAGCCTCTGTTCCTGGCAGGTGGCGGTGTCAATATTGCAAATGCAAATGAAGTTTTTACTTCTGTAGTTGAAAAAACTCAGGTTCCTGTCGTAACTACAGTCATGGGCCGTGGCGCTATCTCTACGAAGCATCCTCTTTTTATCGGAAACCTCGGAATGCACGGTGCATATGCAGCAAATATGGCCGTTACCAACTGTGATCTGCTTTTCTCTATTGGTACTCGTTTTAACGACCGTATCACAGGTAAACTTCATGAATTTGCTCCAAATGCACAGATTGTCCATATCGACATTGATACGGCTTCCATTTCCAGAAATATTCATGTAGATGTTCCGATTGTTGCCGATGCAAAAGAAGCCATCACTAAAATGGCCGAATATGTAACAGAATGCAATACGAAAAAATGGCGTACAGAAATTGACATATGGAAAAATGAACATCCACTTTCCATGAAAAATCGTCCTCTGATGGGACCTCTTGATATTTTCAATGAAATCAATAAACAATTCGACAAGGCAATCATCGTTACAGATGTCGGACAGCATCAGATGCTTACCTCCCAGTTCGTTGATATTACTGAAAACCGCAAGCTTATCATGTCCGGTGGACTTGGAACCATGGGCTATGGCCTTCCGGGTGCGATCGGTGCTCAGATTGGTAATCCGGGTGTTCCGGTTATTTCAATCTCCGGCGACGGTGGTATGCAGATGAATATTCAGGAGCTGGCAACGGCAGTACTCGAAGAACTGCCAATCATCAATTGTATCTTTAATAATACTTATCTTGGAATGGTTCGTCAGTGGCAGAAACTTTTCTACGGAAAACGCTACTCCATGACCAATTTAAGATCCGGTGCACTGTCCCGTCGTACTAACGGGGAAGAATATCCGAAATATACTCCGGACTTTATTAAGCTTGCTGAAAGTTACGGTGCCAAAGGAATCCGTGTAACGAAACGTGAGGAAATCGCAGCAGCTTTTGAAGAAGCACGAAAGAGTACCAAAGTACCTACCGTGATTGAATTTATCATTGATCCAGAAGAAATGGTGTATCCAATGGTCAAGCCAGGTGGTACACTCGCTGATCTGATCATGGATTGTTAGGAGGAATCAAAAATGGATAAAGGTATGAAAACTAGATGGATCTCTCTTTACGTTGAAAACCAGGTCGGTGTTCTATCCAAGATTTCCGGTCTTTTTTCCGGAAAGTCCTATAATCTGGACAGTCTTACAGTAGGTACCACCGAGGATCCGACCGTATCAAGAATGACCATCTCAACTGTCAGTGATGACGAAACTTTTGAGCAGATAAAAAAGCAGCTCAACCGTATGGTAGAAGTCATTAAAGTTATTGATTTTACAGACGTTTTTGTTCGTATGAAAGAGATTCTTTATATCAAAGTCAAGAAATGTACTGCTGCCGATAAAGTAGAACTTTTTCAGATTGCAGAAACCTTCAAAGCCAGAGTCATTGATTATGGCAAAGACAGTCTGCTCCTTGAATTTGTTCAGACAGCAACCAAGAATGATGCAGTTATCAAACTGATCAAAGAAGAATTCAAAAATATAGAAGTGGTCCGTGGCGGAAGCGTAGGCATCGAATCCATCAGCATGATGGAACGCTGATGCCCTCTCTCCAACCATTTATTCAGTCAATCAGATCATTCTGAAATCTCGAAAGATGTTCATACGGAAGAATCAGACGGCCGCGGTACAATCCGCAGCCGTCATTGATCAGACTGTTATTAACCGCAGAAAACATATTCACATCCAGTTTGGACAATTCCAGTCCGAGAAGCTTCATTCCTCTCTCATAAGCTTCATCAAAATAAATGCATTCTCCTTTTGGAATTGCATCTCTTCTGGCTCTTTCACTTTCCTGTTTTTTCTCATATCCAAGATGATTGGCCGATCCAATCTCTGCAATATCATCCATGGTTTTTGTACGAAGCTGAACTTCCATATAAGATCTGGAACTGTTATCATAAAACGTAATATGTAAAGACTGATATCCATCGGAATCTGTTCCATGGATATAGTCTCTGTAATAAGGTTTGACATCCTCGTTCAGAAGCGGTGAGCCGCTTTTTCTGACTCCATGTGCCGATTCTGCTGTAAATCCTCTTTCCTCAAGAAAACCTGGAAGAACATTTGCAATCTGATACAGATATTTTAATTCTTCTTGCTCACGGTCTGCTTCACTCTTCAGATGGCATCTCGGCATCGAAATCACAATACGATACGCAATAAAATCTCGAAAACAACTTAATCTGTTTTTTAAATCCGCCAGTGGTGGATATTCTCCATGCTCTGTATAATAATCATAAATATATTCCACTACATACCCGTTAAATTTCTCTTCTGCACGTATCAGGGATTTGATTCGTCCTTTAAATGTAAATGCAAGAAAAGGATATTCCTTGGACATATATTTATAAAATTCCCTGATCTGCTGAGACTGTGCAGTAAGGAAATCGTTATGTTCCAACAATTCTCTGATAAGGATCAGGAAATTACAGTGAATCATATCAACCTCATTATGTGTCTTTTTGGCCTCTGCTCTCAAATCATGAATATAATTGTGCAGGATACGAAGAATCGTATCACCTGAATAAAGGTAATCATTTAATGTAATCATAAACCATCACTCCTTTCTCAACATTGTATCAGAAACTCCTATATTATCAAGCATTATGTCACTAATATTCTTTTATTGACATCTCGTATGCCCCACAGTTAAAATAAAGGATAATCTCTCAGATATAAGAAAGGATTATTAACCCATGGATGGTCTGCAATTCGAACACCGCTGTGCAGAATTATTGAGATATCGAGGTTTCCATAAAGTTGCTGTCACTAAAGGCAGCGGTGATCAGGGTGTTGATATCCTCGCACAGAAAAATGGAATAAAATATGGAATCCAGTGTAAATATTATTCTTATCCTGTCGGCAATAAAGCAATTCAGGAAGCATATGCAGGTGCAGACTTCTATGACTGTGATGTCGCAATGGTCATGACCAATAGTACCTTCACGAGGCAGGCCAGAGAACTGGCTGACAAACTTGGCGTAGAGCTCTGGGAACACTGCTCTCCAAACGGAAGTTCATCTGTGATATCCAGACTCATGCGTATATTTAATCTTTTTTTCCTAACAATCGGACTCTGTATGTGTGCATCCGCCCGGCTTTTGAATTTCCCTGAAGGAACGATCCGTACCTATATGAATCTATTGATGCTGATCCTTGCTTCATTATCCGCCCTGTTTGGATGGAATCATTTTCTGCCATGTATCCTCTCTGGAATGCTGTACTTTGGAATTTTTCTCTGGACGATTCTCCCTCTGGTTCTGACTTCTGATTCCAATTGGTATGGAATACTGATGCTTCTGCCTGCTTTTATTACGATTGGACATGCGCTGTATGCAAGATTCCGCAATCAGGAACCTATCCCGTAGCAGAGTTCCTGCATCAGTTCATGTACGGTTGTCATCTTTTGAATACGGTCTACATTCTCCCCGCAAAACACAAGGCCATTTTCCACATCGCCTCTGACTGCATCGATCAGTGCTTTTGTAATGCAATATGGCACTGATCGTGGCTCACATTTTTCCAAGCAGTTATAGCATTTTGTAATTGGCTTTCTTGCAATTTCAAGTTCCTTGATAAATTCATTGCGAAGAGCTCTTCCCGGCATACCTACCGGACTCTGGATAATTTGAATATCTTTCTTTTTCGCGTTTATATATGCATTTTTATAGGCATCTGATGCATCACATTCTTCTGTTGCCACAAATCTACTGGCAATCTGTACCCCATCTGCACCCAGTTCTGTCATATGATCAATATCTGCCCTGTCAAAGATTCCACCAGCAACGATTACCGGAATCTTTGTTCCATATTTTTCTTCATAAGGTGCTTTACATGCAATGATTTCCCTGATTTCATGATCATAATCAAGAGTCTCCAGATTCTCCAGCTGATCCCGAGAAAATCCCAGATGTCCGCCTGCTTTTGGGCCCTCGATCACAATAAAATCTGCTGTCCGGTTATAACGATGTGCCCACATTTTCAAAATAAGCTGTGTCGCTCTTCTGGAAGAAACGATCGGTGCTATCTTTGTCTTATTGTTTCCCACCAGTTTTGGGAGATCCATTGGAAGTCCTGCTCCACTGATGATCACATCTGCACCTGCCCGGACCGCTTCCTGTACATGTTCTTTATAGTGTTTCAGTGCGACCATGATATTTACTCCAACCAGTCCTTTTCCCTCAGCTATTTCTTTTGCCCTGTGAATATGCTTTCTTATTGCAATACGATTGCATCCTGCCTGATCTTTTTCAAAACCTTCTTCATCATATCCTATCTGAGCCGTCGAAATAATACCAATACCTCCCTCTGCCGCCACTGCTCCGGCAAGATTGCTTCGACTGACACCAACTCCCATCCCTCCCTGTATGATTGGTTTCTCTACTGTCAATTCTCCTATTTTCAGTGGCTTTAACGTTTTTCTATCTGTATGCATTTGTATTTCCTCCTGTTATCCCGCATTTATTTTGATTGTCAAACTATTTGATAGTATAAACCGTTTAATTATTCCTGTCAACGTATTCTTGATTCTTTTTCTTTATCATGTAGTTTTCATTACTACATTCTCTATAAAAAAGAAAAGGGAAAGATCTCATCAGTCTTTCCCATTTGTCCCAAAAACTTTCTTCATATGTACATTCATAATATAAAAATACATAACAAGCAACAAACCGCCTGCCAGTACCCATGCTGCCGGACCTGCAAGACAAACTCCAGGATAACTTCGCATTTTACCAGCAATCACAGCCACTATTCCACGTCCGGTCAACTCTGCAACACCTGCCATCATCGGAAGCAATCCATAGCCCAGGCCCTGAATTCCATTTCGATAGATATTAACCACAGCAAGAGGAATAAAAAAGATCCCAATACATTTCAGATAAATATCTACAGAACTCATGATCACCTTCACATCCTCAGAAACAAACAGATAGGTCATGAATTTTCCGACAGTCATAATAAACGTTGCAGCTACAATGGAATATACCACACCAACGATCGTACATGCTTTGAAACCTTCCCGGATTCGTTTCACAGAGCCAGCTCCCATATTCTGTGCTCCATATGTTGCCATCGTCGTTCCCATTGCACCATAGGCCTGGGTGACCACCTGTTCAATCTTACCTGCTGCCGTAAACGCTGCCACCAGTGTAGATCCCAGAATATTCAATGAAGACTGTACCATCATAGTTCCAATTGCTGTGATTGAATACTGCAGTGCCATCGGAATCCCAATCCGAAGCTGATTGCTGTAAATCGTACCGCCCACCTGAAGGTCATCCCTTTTGATATGAAGTACCGGTACTTTTGCAATGATATACAACAGACAGAGTACACCGGATGTTCCCTGTGCGATCACCGTTGCCACTGCCGCACCTTTGGCTCCCATCTGAAATCCAATGATAAATACCAGATCAAGTACAATATTCAAAAGTGCACTGATGATCAGAAAGTATAAAGGAAGTTTGCTGTTACCAAGCGCTCTCAGAATACTGGACAAAAGATTATAAAGCATCTGTGCAAGAATTCCTCCACTGACGATCATAATATATGTATATGAATCTGCAAAAATGTCAGATGGCGTATTCATAAGGATCAGAAGTGGCTTCATAAATACCATAAACAAAATCGTCAGTATTGTTCCTATCACAAACGAGAGAACACCTGCTCCGACAACCGTCTTACGCATTCCCTCCATATCACCTGCTCCAAACTTCTGAGCCGTAAGAACTGTAAACCCGGCGGTCATTCCAACTACAAATCCATAGATTAGAAACATGATCGTTCCGGTACTTCCAACCGCTGCCAGCGCCTTATTTCCCACAAACTTACCAACGATCACGGCATCTGCCATATTGTAAAACTGCTGAAACACATTTCCAAGAAAAATTGGAAATGTAAAACTCAGTATAATTTTCATAGGATTCCCAACAGTCATATCATTCTGTGCTGACTTCATTTTTATTCACTCTCACTCCGTTTAACAGATTTGTCTTCTTTATCAGTTTTTTATATACTCGTTCTACAAACCATGGCTCTGTAGACTTTTCAAGTGCCTCTTCCGGTGTAAACCATGCCACACCACTATTTTCATCCTCTTTTATAGAAAGATGTTCCTCAGGATCAGCCTCCAGAAGGTAAGTAATATTCAGATGCAAATGACTGGATACATATTTGCCCTTTTTGATATGGCCATCCACAGTCAGTGATTCCAGAGAAAAGATCTCTTCTGACACAGGATACACATTGGCAATGCCGGCTTCTTCACGCACCTCCCGAATGGCAACAGCCAAAAGATCTGTCTCTCCATCCGCATGTCCGCCAAGCCATGACCAGGAATTATATATATTATGATATACCATAAGTACCTTACTTCTGTCTTTATTTACTACCCAGGCGGATGCTGTCATATGCGCCACCATATTTTCCCTAAAAAATGCATTTTTATTATTCCTGATCCAGTCAAGAATCAACACCTTATCCGCTTCTTCCTGTTCATTAAAAGGTCTGTATTTTTTTATCCGCTCTGTCAGTTCTTCATAAGTCATTATATCTATCTCCCTGATTCTATATATGCCACCTCGCTACTGTTCTTCCGGCCATACGAAATGTGCATTTCCGGCTTCAAGACCATCGATCAGAATATTCTGTCCGGTGCAGAAACGATTGGTAACTGTCATAAAATATGCCCAGTCTGCCGCTTCCTCAACTGTCATCCAACGCTTCAGGGGGGTCTGTTCCATAATCTCATTCCACAGAACTTTATCCTCCATAACCGGTTTATTCAGTTCTGTCAGAACACCTCCAAAATCAAGACTGTTGCATGTTGCACCATATTTTGCGATACGGAGAGCAATGTTCTTTGTGTAAGAAAGGACCCCGCCTTTGCTTGCTACATATTCCGGAAATTCTGACCCGTTGTGTCCACTGGCCGATCCTATCATAAGTACTGCGCGAATCCCCGGGTGTATTCCGTATTTCTCAGTAATATCGATGGTTCCCTTTAAATTCACATCAATATCATTGTTATTCTGTACGCCTGCATTATTAATCACTATATCAAAAGGCCCTAACTCCGGATAATGCATCTTATCACGGATGTCCATGCAGATATGTCTGTAAGCAGTATGCTGAATAGCTGACTTATTACAGTCAATTCCAGTAACATGATGTCCTTCTCTTAGAAATTTATCTGCAATCCCTTTCCCTATTCCGGAACTTGTCCCTGTTATCAGTACTTTCATGCCCTAACCCTCCTGTATTTTCTGTCATCAAAATGCATAAAGCACCATACATCATTCTTATTTCAACAGTTGAAAATATTTTGCCATATCAGTTTATCAGAATCTATCGGAAATTAAAAGTCGATTTATCATAATACATGTTTTTCAAAATAAAATTGCACAAAAAAACAGGATCCTCAAAATTTTCTTACTTCAGAGGATCCTGTTTTCTGACTGATCATATAAATGGAATCATCGTTGCTTTCATCATTCAGTTTTTCATTATCTTCTTTTCCGAAGAATTTTAAACCTTTTACGTCACTGGCCACATCTTCTGCTGTTACTTCTTCAAAACCACTTGCCATCTCTTCGTACACCTGATCCGGATTTTTAGTATGAAAAACGTGGACATAAAGTTGGCAAAGACCTTTATGAAGCTAAAAACACCACAAGAGCTCTATCCGTCGAACTTAAAATGGTCGCCATATCGGCGACCATTTCTGTGTTTAAGGTTTAAATCAGATTCCATATGCACTGAGCATCTCAGCGATATCCGGCATCGGATCCTCCGGCATGGAACAGGTACCTCTCTTCACCTGAGCACCGTCTGTGATGATCATTGAGCTTAAGAACTTCCGTCCGATAGCCTCCAGCTGCTCATCTGAAGTATCTTCCGGTACAAGAATCGTAAGATTGCTGTTCCCCAGATTTGCCCAGTCATCTTCCATCACATCTGGATCAATTCCTTCCAAACAGATTGTTTCGATTGACGGCAGCATTGCAAATGCTCCCAGACTCATATGCTCAACTCCACCACGGATATGGATCTCTTTCAAAGACTCCATTCCTGCAAATGCACTTATATCAATATTTTTGGCATTCACACAGAGCCTTTCCATAGGAGTAACTCCAAAAGTCTGAATTCCAATCCGGTCTACCTGATTCTTACACCATACGGTCTCCAGATTCTTACAGAAATTAAACAGATAGTTATCCATATGCAGTACTCCGTTTACAAACACCACTTTTTTCAGACCCTGGCATTCCGAGAACAGACCCTTATTTGTAGTTTCCAGAGGTGCATAGCAGATCACTGTTTCCAGATCATGACAGTTCGTAAATGCACTGTCCTCAATTGATTTCAGTGTCTCCGGCAGGATCACGCAGCGCATCGGCACCCAGTCTCCTTCTTTCTGGTTTGTCTCCATATCTGAATGTACATAATCTCTGGTATTTTCAAATGCATTATAAGAAATATTTTCTACCGGCACTCCGCCAATCGTACGCGGAATGATAACATCCACGGCTGTTCCAACATATGCTGTGATCGTTCTGCTCTCTTCATCAAATTCAAAATTGTCTTCTGGCAGAGGTTCATATGGCATCTTCACCAGCATAGATTCCTCGCCAACTCTGCATATTCTGTCATACCAGGGATAATTCAGTGCTGCACTCCATTCAGCCACCTGTTCATCCGTCGCGTCTGCACTGAGCCTGATATTACTCAGTTCAATCCCTTCAAGAGCCTCTCCATTGACTGGTATATTTGCAGGTATCACAAACTCACTCAGCGAAGTTCCGGCAAAAGCTCTTGAACCAATCTCAGTTACGCCCTCACCCATATTCAGTGAGGCGAGTGCTGATCCTTCAAAAAGTCTTGCCGGGATACTTCCTGCTGCCACAGTTGCTTCGGTAAGATTTGCGCAATCCGCAAACGCTCCCTCCGGAAGCAGCCCAACATCACATAAAATATTAACACTTGTCAGTCCGCTGCAGCCCGCAAAAGCATTTTCTCCAATCTCCGTCACAGAAGCAGGGATTGTGATCTCCTTAAGCTGCGCACAGTTGCGGAAGGCTTCCGCTCCAATACTGGTGACAGAATCAAACAGGTCTACATGCTCCACAATACTGTCTGCAAAAGCTTCTTTTCCAACGTAAACGAATTCATCGTTATGAGGCACCGCAAAGTAGGTTATCGTCTGATCGCCCTTCAATGCACCATCGGCGATTCCTACTACTCCTTTATCCTCCTCGCCTATTGTATAAGTATCATAGCTGCGCACCTTCGCGGCTTCTTTTTCGTATCCAGTTAAGTATAACTTACTCGGGTCATCCGGAAGCTCTTCAACAGAAAAGCGTGCATATTCAACCTCTGTATTCTGGTTTCGCCATACCCGGCACTCCAGTCCCTGTGCATCAACGAGCGCCTGTACATCCAGCATCTGCTGCTTGGTACACTTTTCGTTCAGATCTATGTCTCTCAGGTATTCGCACTTATCAAAGGCGGTATCCGAAATTTCCGGCAGCTCCAATCCCTCCATATAAACATAAGTAATAGGAGAATTTCTAAAGCAATTATCCCCTATCTTCTCTAAACTTGCCGGAAGAAATACTCTTTGTAATCTCGAAGCCATTGAAAATGCACCTGGGCCGAGTTCTTTTACGCCTTCAGGAATGATCAGGTCTGTTTCTACCGAAAAATAGCTGAACGCTTCTTCTCCGATATATTCCAGACTATCCGGAAGATCCAGCCTGAATCCCCGATAAGATGAAAAACCTTTCTTATCAATAGTTTTCAGAGTAGACGGAAATTCCACATATTTTAATGTATCAGTGATACTAAAAGCATCTTCTCCAACATATTCCAGTCCCTCTGGAAGAGTTACATACCCTAAAAGAGGATCTTCCCATAAAGCTCTTTTACCAATTGCTTTTACCGGCACACCATCAATACTCTCCGGGATCGTCAATCTGGTATTCATTCCATTATAACCTGTGATGCTTCCCGTTTCTGCATCAAACGTCAGATTCTCTGTATCCAGATAGTCTTCAGCTGAATAAAGTACAGCCGGCTTTCCACTTGGCTGAATGTTCAAATTTTTATTATTTTCTTCAAAAACCTTCTTGTACTCTTCTATCTGGTCATCCGGCACATAAATTACCACATCATCTGAAAGCATTACAAAAGCCTCTGAACCTATCAATGGGCATGCACCCTCAAACACGATTTTCTTCAGAGCATAGCAGCCGCTGACTGCATAGCTGTCTATAATACAGACCGATGCCGGTATGGTGAGTTCTGTCAGCGCATCATTACTGGAAATAGCATTCCACCCGATATTGATCAAATTTGAAGATAAAGTTATCTCCGATAGATTATTATCATAACTCAGCGCACCAACATCAAGTATCGTCACGCTATCCGGCACTACTACAGAAGTAAGCGTCTCTGAGCCAGCCAGTAATTGAGTTCCCAGTCTTTTAACCGGCACGCCCTCATCCATAGTGTCCGGCACCACTACATCCGTCTCTGTACCTGTGTACTCCTTCAATACAAAACGCTGGGCATCAAATTTCCAGACATCATCTGCTTTTACCGGTACAGCAGCTCCCGTCAGCATCAATATTGCGGTTAATCCTAATAGTATTTTACCTTTCATCCTGTTACCTCCTTTCACTTCTTGTATGGATTAATAGTTCTCCTAATACCAGAATATATAAAAAAGGAGGGGGTGTCACTATCAAAAAAGCCAGTAAAAACTGGTTTTACTGACTTTGACTTAATTAAGCTTCCACTCAGTTCTCGTATAGAAAAGTTTAATTTTTTCAAATGTAAGACACCGTATTTTAGCTGTTACCTTCCGGCTTTCACATTCATATTTTTAATCATTTATTTATTTGGAATTATACTTCTGCTTTCTTCCAGTACGGTCTGTTCCCACTTCCGCATAGCCGCTACTTCCCTGTCTGTATGAAGCCAATGCTGCCCATTTTCCACAAAATTCAGTCGGCAATTATTTTCTTCCGAAAATTTTTTTACAATCTTATACGGGATCATTTCATCCTGAGTTCCATATAAAATATTTGTTTCTTTGCAGATCGACTTCACCGGATGTTCTCGCACCCAGCACAAATACTTCCAGGACAAAACCACTCCCGTTTCTGTTTTGATTTCCTGCCTCTCTTTTAACTGCTCTTCTGTCACCTGTGCCTGTAACATCATATTAGAAATCATATCTTCCATATCCAAAACCGGTGATACCAATAAACATATATCAGGTTTTGTATTCTGAAACGCCTGTATAGAAAAATACGCACCTATACTACATGCATATATCCCAATTACTTTCCAGTTTTCTTTGGCACTTTTCATAATTTTCTGTAACTCTGGTATAATTTCCCAAGGTACAAATCTTGCCTTATCCTTTCTTTCTCCATGCTCTGGGAGATCTACACTAATAACCTGCCATCCATAATTTGTTGCAATTTCAGCAAATGATTCTGCTTCTTCTTTTCTTCCACCCTGTCCATGTATATATATCAATACTCTATCTGCCAAATCTCCATATAAAAGGACCGGCACTTTCCAGACATGAATTTTTGCTATGTTCATTGCTTTAAATACTCCCTTAATTTTACAAAATTTCCTATATCCTTGTTATATATTATCCAATTCTAAAATCCCCGACATCATAATCTGGTTCCCCAATCATTTCTATCTTTCCAACAGCTTCGTTATAATACATCTTGTAACGCTTTAACATCTTTTTTCCTCCCCCTCCCACTCACATTTTTTACTTCACTTCCCGGTTCCACTCCACACCATTCGTATCTGTCCATGTATCTTTTCCATCATAAATATAGACAGTATTAGTGCGATCCATGTAACGACCATCCACTAACTTATCTTAAATCTATTTATTGCTAACGTCATTGCATACACCTTTTTTGTAGCGGTATATGGCTTCATCATTTATAACGTAGGGAAAATCATTCTCTATCTTATCCGCTATGCGGTATACCACATCCGCCGTGACATCATTAAATACAAATCCAATAAAGATAAACAATAACACGGCAGGCGGCAGGAATTTCTCTGCTACCTGTTTTGTAGAAACAACAATCTCATGAAAACACTTCGCTGGATGATGGACAACATCTATATCCGCACTGATCCAGCTGGCAATATAAAGGCAGGCAAAGAAAAATCCACAGAAAAAAATCGACGGAGCTGTTGCCACCATCATGGGACTTGACCGTGCGATCCGCTGTGGAAATAATACAGGCGCTTCTGTCTATGATGACAGAGGAATTTTATTCATATAAAAATGGAGCTCTTGTTTTCACACAAAAAGCTCCACTTCTGTTTATTTATTTGAATTTATAATTTCTTCGATATCTCGACCACCGTAGAATATTCGTGCTACTGTAACTGTCCTCTCTTTATCATCGACAAGATAATACACAATAAAGTTGTCTACCGGAAGCTGATGCATTTTCATCGAATGCCAAGGCTCCCAGTCAACTAACGCATAGCGAGCTGGCATGAAATCCAATGAACGAACCTCTTTTCGGATACGGCTCAGCTGAGCAGAAGCAGTCTCCGGAACAAGGAGTTCATTCGCAATGTACGAATAGATTTCACGTAAGTCATCAAGTGCATCTACAGAATAGCCGACTTTATAGCTATCTGTCATATACCAAACTCCTTTGCAAGTGCCGCATCGACTTCATCCGCAGAATATACCTTTCCTGCTTTGATGGAATCTACACCCTTCCGGAGTTCTGCATCAAGCTGTTCTTTGGTCATTGCACCAACAGCTAATGGCTTAGAAGAAGGAAGTTTCAGTTCAAACGGCATACCCTTCTTCAGTACAATTTGACTATAAAACATCTGAATTGCACTGGATGGAGAAATGCCAAGCTGAGAAAGAATACTCTCAGCATTATCCTTGAGATTGGTATCTATTCTTGCATAAACAGCAGATGTATTTGCCATAGTATTGCCTCCTTTTTTTTATTATATTCATTTTTGCTTGCGATTGCAAGCATTTGCATAGATTATTTTATGACGAAACTTTGAATTTAATACGCCGCTGAATTGGAATCCGAGCTTCCAGTTCAGCCAAAAAGCAAGTATACTATGTTCGTAAAGGAGATAACGGTTATGAACTTCGAAAATTGTTTTCCACTATGGAACGACTTAAATACAGCACAGAAAAAAATAATTTCAGACAATTTAATCACACAGGTCTTCTTTCACAATATATTCCCTTAAATACTTAAACGGAAACGGAACAACCGTTAACATTCCATACCTTACAAACTCTACTCCCATAAGTGGCAACACTTTCTTAAAAATTAACTTGCTGCCTTCTACCGCCTGTATCTCACGCACTACGCTGGCTCTCTCAATTGTGTATTTCATTCCATTACCAATTTCACCAACTGAATATTTTGCATGCGTATCATCATAATCAAAATAATTAATGTCTATATTTCCGGAAAGATACTCGCGTCTCTCTTCTTCTCCACGCAGGTAGGCATATAGCATAATACCGGTATTCTCAAAAACATAGCGCACAACTTCTTTCTTTGTTGTAATTCCTTTGAATAATCCCATTACATTGGCTTTCGTGTATTCTGCATTCACGTCGATATGCGGGATAACTATATCCAATTCTGCGTGTACTTTTATTTTATCTGTTGTATCCATTACTAGACGAAGCCAAGTTACTACGTCTTTTCCTGGAAATCTACCTTCACTAGCTACATTCTTAAGCACATCACCCATCGCAGTATAATCAGGCATAGAATACATATTGGTATCCTTTATAAGATTAATATTACCCTCTGCATCTTTTACTAAACCTATAACACCTCTATAATCATTTTTATTCTCTTCATTCAAACCGAAATAATCCATGTATTTATCATACTCTGTCATGGTAAAAAGATTTCGTTTCAATGCTTCAATTTTAAATGAACCGTCCGGATGAATAGTCATGAAGTAATATGTACCGTCTACAACCACACCAAATAACCAGTCTGCTTTATATCCGTATTGACTCCAATCCACCAATGTAATTTTACCCGTAGCAATGTCCTTCTTAATTACAAGCTCTTTCAGAATATTATAAACTGCCGCTGATGATTGGTGTTTAAAATTCTCTACTGTAATATGCTGAACAACATAATCCTCCATGCTTTCTTGATGCGGATCCACTTCCGAATCTGAATAGAAGGATTTATCATGTATATATCGTACGTTAAGCTTCTTCTTTGATAATCTTTTACCAACGCTACATTTTGCCTCTGGAATAATTTTATTAATACCATCCGCTACATCCTGCAAATAATCTTCAGAAGTTTCAGAGTGTACAACATCCACTATATTAATTCCAGAATTCAAAACTTCCTTTTTAACAATATCCTTATATAACTCCAATGACGTACGCTTATATTCCAAAACTTCGTCAATACTATATTGTTTAAATTTAACACGAATATACTTACCAAATTCATCATGTAAGGCATTCAAAATATCATATAAAACACCCATCTTGGTACATGAAAACGTTTCATAATCCGTAAAGTCAAAGAATGTAATGCTACCCCTTTCACCATCTACGGGTTTAATAATAAAGTTTTCTCTACGGTCTTTATTTTCATTAGATACTCGTTTTAAAGTATTATTGTTATAACTAAACTCATATTGCGGAAAATCCTGTAACTTTCTTTTTTCAAATTTCATTTGCTTTTTAAGTGCCAGTGATGTCAACCTATGTGCTACCAATTTTACACACATATCATCTCCGATTTTCACCTCAAGGCACTGCATACCCCAAATAAAATTCTCCTTATCCTTATTCAGCCATGAAGGTCGAAAACATAATAATTTCCCAGACAGATTATTAAAGGATATCATTTCATCAACCGGACTCGTTAACGCATTCAAAAATAATTGTGTCAACAAATACTCCGGTATACTGCTACTTGTCATAGATTTTATAGACAAGCTATCTCCATCCTCTTTTGCATTCAACAAACGTACAAACTCAGCTCTGGAAATAGCGTTTTTAGGAAGCATAGCCCAAAAACTCTTTCCACTTTCAAATTGCAGAGCTGATATCTTTATATCATCAATATCCAGAAAAGTAGCTCCACCTTTTATATATTTATCCGATGTTGTAACATAATAAAAATCATAATCTTTGTCAATGTTGGAATATTCAAACGAAGCCAGGAGTTCATTCGAATAAAGTTTCTTTATACTCATTGCAAATATCCCTCCCGATTTATTTTAGCTATAATTTCAGTTCCTATTTCTTTTCTATCCAACCGATATAAATATGGTATCTCAATAATTCTACCACTATCACTAGACGTAATTTGCATATTGTGATCAAGCATAATATTGATTATTACCGTTCTCTTTCCTCCACACTTATCTAGCTTTTCCAGGACGTTTTTCTTTTCTTCTTCCGCAGATATTAGCATGGTTTCTTTCCATAACTTGAAATCAACATACACGCCATTACCTAGGGTATAATCAAACAATTCAAAAAACTCCGGCGGCATTTCCTGCAACGTTACTCCTGCATATTGTTCTAAAATATATTTACCAACAACTTCGCCTAAGGCACCTTTATAAATATTATTAAACATAGGTGGCGTCAATATAAACTCATTAGGAACAAAGCTCGTTGCATATCCATGCTTTTCAAACAATGCTTTCACTCCTGGGATTTGCATAATCTCTTTCAAATGCACCTCATCCTCTGACATCTTTTGTGGAAGACTACCGTCAAACTTGATATTTATATTTTTATTATAGTCTCCTTCTTGCTCATAAGAATAAGCTGTAATTTCTCCCGGCGCACACATATATACAAGCTGATATTGCGAATTCTGTTCTACGTTTTTTCTGCTTAGTGTAGGCCTCATAAGACATAGCTCACGCAATGCTTTCCAATAGTCTATGCTATCATCAGTCCAATTGCGTTTCAGCTCATTTATAATCTGCATTGCCTTCAGTGCTAATGTTCCGGCACGATTTTCCATTACGGCAATATCCAAATTTTCATTTGCCTGACCATTATAATATATTTTACCCACTTTAACTAATTCCGCAAATTCAGGATTCAACATTCGTTGTTCCACAATAGACAAATCGTAATCTGTTAGAATGGTATTATCCACATAAATATATATATCCGGATTCTTGAGACCGGTTCTACATATTCTTCCTACCGCCTGTATTAATGTTCGAAGCGCATAATTATTTACGGAATCTGTTTTATATGGTTCTCCCTTTTTTCCTGAAAAAGTATAGCCACCGCTGAAACATATAAAAGCATCTTTGATTACCGCAATACCATCTTTACGAGAAACTTCTCCTCTTTCCATCAAGAATTCCATCTGATATACAAAACGAATTAAATTCTCAGCTTCAATCCCCTTTTTGCTATCCACATTCACCAGAAGATTTGTTGGCTTCTCAAGATATATGCAGTCAAAGTCTTTTTCCATATCTCCTCTATCGTAATCATTAACTGCCACGATAGTAGCATTCCCCGGTGCTTTATATTGCAAATTTTGTCCCGCACCAACTGTATTATAGGAAGATATGACAAAGAGTTTTTCTCCCTTTGACAATCTCTGTATAAACTCCGCACGCTTAGCATCATAATCTTCACTATTTATACTATATAACAGGTCTTTACCTTTTAATCCCTTGATACCATAAAGCTTAATAATAGCGTCTGCAAATTCCTCTAATAATTTAATATCAAAAAGCCCCTTATTCTCCTGTGGCAATTTATTATTAAGACACAAGAAGGATTTAACCGAATCATTTAAGACAAATGCCTTCATTACCTTTACAACACGAATAAAGTTATTCTTTGCATATTCAACGCGCTCAAATGATATTGATAATTTTTCCGCATACTTCTTTATAAGTGCTTCGTTTCCGTTAAATATCTCTGCTAATTCAGCTGTATCATCCGTACTATAACAAACCGGTTCCACATGAATATTCACTTTATCATAATTGGCTACAAACGTCCGGAAAGACTCCTGCAATCTACACTTATCTACTTCTGGCATCACATAAAATTTGTCCTGCAACATCCTTTGAAGATATTCCAAATCATAATTACCAATAACCGTATCAAGTGTTGCTGTAGCTGAAATGCCTATAATCTGGGCCTTTTCAGATAAGTGAAGCAAAATACGCTCTGGTGAATCCTGAAAATCAAATAACTGAATCTCCGAACGCATACTGTGATTAGGATCATCTATAAAATCATAATAGCGAAATCCCCTATTATAAACAGAGCGGTCAAAATACTTTAACGACATTTTTCCATTGCTGTCTTTTTTATCTTTCTTCGACTTTACCTGGCCTCCCATTACGATAGGCTTCAAATACCTTATCTGTTCTCTTGATAAATGAAACTCTGTCAGCACTGACTCAATTGCATTTTCAAACGTATAATCATCGTCACCCGGCCTTTTATCCTCATCCTTATGATGCTTATAATTAAACGAAAGATTTCTAGCTCCGTTCTGAAAATAAGTCAAGCAGCCTTTAACACTGGCAAGCAAACTTAATACGCCACCATCTTTCTCTGTTGGTCTTCTTTTTGTAAAACACAACCAGTTCTGTTTTGCCTTCATATCGGTATCTATATCAATAAAAGCATTTTCTCCCTCAAATACCGAATGAAACTGTAAGTCATTAAAAATAAAATTACGACTTCTATCGCCCTTACCATCTTCTTCTGTTTTGAAGCTATATTGCATCGCAAAACGGTCATATGTTTCATCAAACACACCACCAAATCCTTCAATAATTTCCATAGGATTTTTCGCGTTTTTGTGTTCATCAAGATATGCTTGCTGTAACTTCGATGCAGTAGTAAGCTCTGCCGGAAAATCTCTAGTCTTCAAAGATGCATATACACGATGAAACAGACCTAAATAATCAATATGATTTTCTAAGCCTCTTGTTATGATCTGATTAAGTAACCTGTCTCTTGTTGCATCAAACTCATCTATAAAAATAATTGCATTTTTTGTAATATCATTATTGTAAAAGCTGTATGTAGGTTCAATAATCGTAGTATTCCCCAAGAAAAACTTGTCCATAGACATAAAAAATATCCGTTTTTCTCTCGTATATACTGCTGGATACAATTCTCCTATCCAATGATAATCAGGATTATTAGCAATATTCTTTAACTTTTCCTTTGGTGTCCTGAACTGCTTCAGCTCGCTTTCTATCACCTTACGAAAGGCACCTTCCTGCTGCTTGCGAATTGCATCCTCTGCGCTCTTGCATAAAACATTTATAATGTCCTTACTGTTTCCTTTTAATTCACGCTTTTTATCTCTGTATTCGTTTAATAATTTTACAGAGCCATGTAAATCTTTAAATTCTTGCTTCATGGTAATTGTCGGCGGTATTTTTCTTGCACGATATAGCTCGTCCAATTTTTGCACAACCATATCTGCATTCGCTTCTATTCGCAAACAATATTTATCATAATCATCTGCTTTACCACGCCTTGCAAAATGTTCACGCAACTCTTTATCTGGCAAATTTTTCTTAAGAGTTGTAACAAAGAAAATCTTCTTATCCTTGAATTCAGGCGCATCATAATTGTCGACCATAAAATCCAGTACACTATATGTTTTCCCAAAGCCGGTCGGCATATCTAGCAAGAACAATCCGGTATCCATTGACTTGCAAAAATTCACAATCGCCTGTTTCATAGCATCCTCCAAGTTTTTATTGTGCGTTTCTCCTTTAAATTGTCTATCATCCAAACTCAAATCAATGAATTCGAAATTCATCTAATAGTACAGCAGCCTTCTCATTTCTTATTTCTGTCAATGCTAATAGTATGTCCTCGTACGCATTAATCAGCTTCTCATCCTTTTTTATTTCATCGCTATAGAATATAAAGGATTTTAAGATAATCATATCAACTATCACTTGTGAATCTTTTATCTCTTTTGCAAACTGTTCTTTATTATTTCTAATAGCTTTTGTAAAGCACGAACTAATAGAGATCAAAATTTCTGGTAATAGCTCACTAATATTAAACAAATATACTGTATATAGAACATCCATCAAATGATTGGAGCCATACTTTTCAATTTGTGCATTCAAAAAACACTTATCTTTATAACTATATTCTGCCTGTACTTTGTTTACATCCCATCTGCTATATCTTCCTTTGCAAAGGAACAATCTCTTTTCAAGAATATTTCTTACATAGTCCTCTGGAATATTATTTACATAAGTTTCAAGAATTCGAATCTTCTTCTCAATATCATCTCTTTTACCCTTCTCCCTAAATCCATCAACATATGCTACCAAAAAGCCACTAAGAACATCTTCATAAAAATCCACTGTATCTCTGGTAAATATCGAAAAGTCAGTTTCTTTAAACAGAATATCATAAACAGCTTCTGGATTTCTTCCTGTCATATTCAATTCTCTTTGAAAATAAGAAGATACTTTATGTTCTTGAAATGTGTCAATTATTTCATGAGCACGCATTTCTTTACAGTTTTTATGCCATATTTCAATCATACATTGCACAATTGAATTAATAACTATGACAAATTCCTCATCTTCTGTATCCAATCCACAACACGCAATATTACAGAGAAGATCTATATCATAATTTCTGATATCAAACTCAGAAAGATCTACCCCCTTACCATCATACAAATATTCTTGAATTATCTCGGACCTCTTATTTTGATATTCATATCCATTATTTTCTAGAATCCAATGGTCCACGCCACGTAATTTGGGAACCATATTAGGAATGAATTCATAGTCATCATCATTACGATTATCTTTTATATATGCAGCATTAAACTTCTGGTGATTCATCTCATCTTCTGCAAGCATAATAATTGTATTAAAAATCCTGCTTGCATAATTCCTATTTTTTGCCAAAAAAAACTTTGTTAATTCTGCTATCTGGCTAATTAATCCTGAATTATCGTCATTAATTATACTCTCTAATATCATTAACAAGATCTGCTGTTTAAGGTCGTTATTTATATCTTTATTCAATTGTTCCCACAACGCAATTACCATGTTAACTTCAGCAACATAAGATTGATTTAAAAATATTTTTTTAACACGCCTAATCCACTCCTCGACTAGTTTATTTCGCTGTTCATCCGTAATATCTGGCATGATCAATGCAGTCGCAATAAGTGTAACAAGTACCTTCTCGAACTGCATTTCAATACGATAATCACCTTTCATCTTTTCACAAAGAGTATCAATCACTGTAATAATTTGGTCAGCATTAGCTTTCTTCTCATTTATATCCTCTATCAGATGATTTATAGATTCATTCAAATGCACTATTGGTTCGTTTGCATCTTCATTATTCTTAATAATCTTTTGTGCTTCCCCCTTAATCTGCGGTTCGATCATTATTGTTTTTTCATCTATTTCTGTCACAGCAGCATCGCGAAAATCCATTTTTTGAATCTGCAAATTCTCATTAGGATAAGTTTTTTCATCATATATAGAATATAGGTAATCTAAAATAGCATGACATCTATTTTTTATTCCTTCATCTCCACAAAGATACGAATTAGCAAGGTATTGTTGCAAATTACATGAACACTTTTCGTCTTTCTCATATCGCCTGGTTATTTCTGGAACCCCCATCGATAGCATTATGTGTTTTTCCAACAATTCTTTTGTCGGATTAGAAATAAATTCTCCACTACGATGAATATCAAAATATATCAATTCCATACTGGATGCTAATTCTAATGCATACCCTGGCATTTCTTTTTGATAATTCATCCCTATAGCCTCAATAATAGACAAAAGCAACACGTTGTTTGCCCTTTCATATATAGTATTTTTAACATATTCTGCTAAGCCTTTAATATATACACTGTCAGAAGAATTTCTCATAGAATTAATAACAGTCTTCTTTATTACAAAAACAATGTCCGTCAATACCACCGGAAGGTTATGTTCCATGACATCTGCCATCCACAACCATCCATTACCCAAATACACTCTTTTCTTGTTTTCCTTTGGAAAATAAATTTCTATATTTGTTATCTCATCTGGCTTATTTTCTGCAAATGTCTGTACTGCATTATTAACAAATGATATTGCCCACTCAAGGCCTTTTACGAAGTCACATCTCATAACATACCAGAAAAAAGTGTTATTATACACGCCGTTTTCATTATTGTCAAAGTGATCTGCATTATCAGATAGACCATACGCTCTCACATTATTATGGTCATATCCATCATACGCAAAATGCTTTCTTGACACTCTTTGTCCCCATAATGATTCCGCTGATTTACATGCCAGTTCTGGTAATTCCATAGCAAATGAAAGTGGACATTTTTTCACAACAGCCTTTAGAATTTCTTCAGCAACACTGTCTCTTCTACTAGTTCCAGAGCAATATTCTGCTATCATATTTTCAACAAATTCTTTCAGCCATGACTTAGATGCCTTCGCCATTTTTGCAACAATAAGGAAAAGCTGCACTATATCTTCATCATGTTGATAATATGATTTTTCCTCTTTACTCTTTTCTATTAGCGCATCAATATATACAATTATTATTTTGCATGCTTTTTCTTCAGTATCCGTAGTTTTATAAGAACAAATTGCATAATCATCACACAGCTTAATAATAGAAGCTCTATTTTTATCTAGACTTATGTGTTCTTCAAAAACCATACCAATTAAATTATCACGTGCAGCTCCTATCGGTGTTACATTCATTATTAATACTGGTGAATGATTAATTTTCGCCTCAAATGCATATAAGTTTGTTACGTCTAATAATTCTTCAATCACTGTTTCACCGAGTAACTCCTGAAATTCCTTGAAAAACATTCCACAGTATTTTGATTTTACTATCCCAATTTCTGTTTGCTTTTTCCAATTTGCCTCAATACTATTATCCGTTAACAGTGTATATACAAATTTCTCGCGAGCCTCCTGTACAAACAGTTTATTGGATATCCAAATCTGGTATCTCCTATATGCGCAACGTCCAATTTTCTCTATTTCATCAAAAAAAATATTATACGATCCATGACATGCATCGAACGCTTTATCTATATACCGTTCAAAACAAATATCTTCAAAAATATCATATTTCAAACGTATTTTATTCTTGCTTTCAACAATAATCCCTTCTGATTTCAAAGCTTCTAGAATATCGCTATCTACAATATCACTATCAACACCAACAACAAAACTACTAGCACGTTCAAAAACAATACGCTCAACAGTTTTTCTAACATCACTTTGTAAGACACCATATTTTTTACACTTGTCTTTTAAACAGATGATTCTTTCCCATATGAGATTTCTAAAATTATTCTCGTCGTTAATATTTTCTTCTACAAACCCTCCCGCTACAATTAAATTGAGATAAAATGGCACACATAATAAATCCGCATATTTTTTATTCTGCTGTAGGGATAAAATAATGGGATAACTCTTAGCAACCTTATCAATCTCATCTTTCGCCAAATCCGGAATCTCGTATGTTTTTATTCTATATTTTGTATTAATCTTCATAAACGCAGAACTATCAGTAGTTCTACACGAAGTAACAATATATACATTGCTGTATTTATCTGCAAGCCTATATATCTCCTGCAATAACGGAAATGCATTGTCACCACAATCTGCAATAAATTCGATAGCATCAATAAAAATATACAACGGTTTATTTTCTAACCACAGGATTGCATCCTCTATATCGCAATCCCACAATTCGTTTACTTCCTTTCCAGTGGACAAATTCTCTGCTCTCGTTACTAATACATATTCTTTTCCCTTTAATAGTTTTTTGCATACAACTGATTTACCCGAACCAGCATTTCCCTGTATCGATACTAATTTTTCTCGTGCTGCCTGTATCGTTTCTATAATTTCTGACCTGTCAATTTCATATTCACCGTTAATAAGCTCTTCAATATTTTCAAGTTCAATTTCTTTACTTACTTCAATCGCATGCAAAAACTTCTTAATGTTTTCCTTACGAGGCTGTTCTTCTATCACCCCCAGCTTATCCATTATCTTGGAAAAATCCGATGATAGCGTATTATGTAGTGTTCTTTCGCCGCTCGACATAAGGGACTTCGCATACTCATTATATGCGTATAAAATATCCTCAATAATCTGAGTCATTTGCTTCTTTTCCTCATTCCCTATACGCAGCTCTCTATTCTGCTCAAAAAAGCCCAGAATAATATCTTGGATTTCTTCCTCTGAAAAAATATGATCCTTATATTTATCCCCCATATCAGTTTTAAATCTATCAAGACAAACCTGAACTAAAGGATCATCTGAATCCCAATTATTGATATCAATTTCTTTTCTTTTTATCTTGTCCTTAATAATTAATATCCAGCTTCTTCCCGCTTCTTCTAAAGTGACAAAAGAGCTAATCAATCCAATTGCTGATACCAAATCCATTTATTAATCATCTCCTCGTCTAATCTATAAATGCTGATTCAAAACTAGCTTCTGTTCAAACCCATTTTTGTATATGTATAGTAACCTACGCCTATCAAATACCGGATTTGTGTCATGTATTATGCTATGATGATTTGGACACACAATAAGCTGATTACTTGCATCGTTATTAAGGCTTGATACAAAATAATCGATGTGATGTGCCTCCACAATATGTGAGCCAAACTCCTCACCAATCAATTGACCACAGATTTGGCATCTGTAACCATATAAAAGCTTTAAATTGTCTCTAATCTTCTTGTTAAGTTTTCTAATCTTTACAATCCTCTCTGTTTCAAGAATTGTGGATGTTGAGTCCTCTACATCATAGTTAAATTCTGCTTCCATGATTCGTTCTTTCTGACCAGAAACTGCCTGCCTTCTTCTACAGATTTTTTATCCATCACAAAAAACTTATTCTGTCCACTAACAACCCCCACATTTATTTCAAATAAATCAGTTGTTAAACATAATCTTTCATCATTTTCAAGTCTTCGAAGTAAGTTAATCTCCTCTGTAGACAAATAGTATTTCACCCATTTTTCAGTTGAATGGTCAAGTTCTTTTGTTTCTGTAGCATCTAAATCTATTTTTTTACTTATTAGTTCAGAAGCGTCTTCTAACTCAACAACCTCGATGCCTTTCTTATTTGATTTTTTCTCACCCAAAAAGATTACAACTTCCTCCTGTGTACCTTCAAACAAAAGTTTCTTAAAAGTAATAATTGTAAGATGCTCAAATTTTTCTGTTAAATATTTACGTGTAGCTGCAGCATAATCTACTTGAAACAATTCTGCAGGAATAACCATACCAAGTTTTCCATTTTCTTTATGGCACTCTGTACTTAATATCAAAAAAGGAATCCATATATTAGTTAATCTATTTAACTTTATTCCTATTTCATCTGATAATTCAAATGCTAAATTACGATATTTTTCTTCAAAATTTTGGTACCGTATAAATGGTGGATTTCCTAAAACAACATCAAATGTTTTTTTACCACATATATTATCCTTGTAATAGCCAAAAAAATCGGAAGTCTCTATTGTAGCACCATAAGCTTTTGCCTTTTCAGCTTCTCCATCATATAATTCTATTCCAAGAATTTTATTTAATTTTTCTTTTGCAGAAATTCCAAGTTCATTCATTCTTTGTGAAATTGCATATATAAAATTTCCAGCACCACAACTAGGTTCGGTTGCCGTGTCTAAATTGATACAATTTAACGGAACATATCCGTAACGATGCACCCGCACATGTGCATTTTTGCCCCCCCTGTTAATGATTCGGTGTGCAACGTTATGAGGTATGATGTTCCTTTTTAACGTTGCTTGTGCGTATATCGGCGACACCTCCTATCTTAGTCAAATACGACGATATAATTTGCCGAGACTTCATCAAATGTAGCATTCACATTCCCAAGCACTTTAGCAAGTTGCTCGTTCAGCCTTCCACTAACATAAGCGTCTCGCGCGTTCGGTTTGTCTATCAGTACTCACTTAAGCTGTTTATATGAATACTTAGCAAAAGCAATCCACTGTGGATAGTTAATTGCCATCGGATTCTGTGTAAAATATACCTTCCCTGCATTAACCGCAGTCGCTGCTGAATGACCTATAAATAACATGGTTGCGAGTTTCGGGTGTTTCTCTCGATTCATCGAAAATGGAATCGACGCCTTAACAGAATAGCCTTCCTTAATATGTTTGAATGCATATCCTATACGAGTTACAACCTCAACAATCATGACCATGGTTTATTATTTCTAAAAAATCTGCATTCATATAAAATCTGCCTCCTTCTTGACATAATCCAGGTGCATAATAATTTATACCAGTATTCGATACCCAGATATAATTTTCTCATAACAAATGTCCCAAAATTAGGACTTCACGTACTTTCCCGACTTGATTCTTTTATCAACAGGTTTTTGCGCATTTACTGGAATTGCCCATGATCGCCCAAATTTTATAACCCCCGGAATCATTCCTTCATTGCATATAGTTTGAAGTCTTCTCTCTGACAATCCCCACTTTGTGGCCGTTTCTTTTACAGTCATAAATTCCATAAATTTTCTCTCCATTTTTGTTCTATAAAGCGACAAAATACTTCTCCTATATTATAAGCGGTCAAGCGCCGAATATCAATCATTTTCAATATTATTTATCCGCGAACAATCTATACTCTACCGCATACAAATTTATATAAAAAATACCTTTTAGCAAGCAGATGTATTTTCTCGCTAAAAGGTACTTCACCCTTGTGCATATATTCAATTTATTTTTTCATGCACATTTTTATTCATTAAATTTCTATGATATGTTTCCTTAAAAATAGCCCTCAACCCCGCTTAAACTGGGCATTCCTTAGAGAGTAAGCAAACCGTCTCAACGGTACTTTCGTTGTCCCAACAAAGTTCCTGTGTTTCCCCGTCTCCAAAATACACCGGAAAACGGAACTTTATGTGCTTCAGGAATCTGCCATCTGGCTGCTCCTGCTCGTAAATGTCCACCTGTTCTACAAAACTGTTAAGAAATTCTTTCTTCTCCAGGTCGGTGAACTTATCATATAGTTTATCAAAATATAAAAGAAATTGATAGACGTTTTCTTCTGATATTTTCTGTTGCCGGATATTCAACAGGCGGTTCTTGACTTCTTCTATACTGTTCTCCACGCCTTCAATCTCATCATACAAACGGTATAACCTTGTCTCCATATCCTGATATTTCTTTTCATAAAATTTATCCATGATGTCCAGACTATCCATTTGCTGTCCAAGTCTTGCTTTTGCTCCGGTCAGCTGCCTGTGCTGTTTTTCCAGTCCTTCAATCTCTTTTTCTATTTCTTCTGTATCTATTCTTGAACCGATTTTATTCAGAATTGCTTCTTCAAATTTAGGATTCTTCACCAGTTTCCGAATAACTTCTTCCACTGCATTGTTAATCTTCTCTTCGCTCCATTGTTTACGATATCCACATTTATGACCATCTACCAGACGACGATGTTTGCAGGCATAATAGAAATAATCCTTATATAAAGTTCCGTCTTTCTTTTTCTTTCGGTTCACATTCCCATACATACCGCTTCCACATAACGGGCATCTCAATATTCCGGATAAAATATGCTCATGATCGAGACTATGTGTCTTTTCATATTTCACACCTGTTTTTTCCCGTTTTTGATGTGCCAGCTCCCAGTCTGTTTCTGAAACAATCCCTTCATGGATACCATCGTGCAGCATATAATTTTCCTGCTTTACAATACGGTATTCATTTCTTGTACCAGATACTTTCTCGTTCTTTCTTCGTCCATAAGCCAGCTTTCCACAGTATACCGGATTATCCAGAACACCTTTTATAAATGAAGCGGCAAATGCGTCCAGTGTATTATTCTGTCGTTTTTTCTTTTTATATCCATGCTGGTTAAGCCATGCAGCAATCGCAGAAATTCCCATATTTGTATGAATAAATTTATCATAGATCAGACGAATAATCTCTGCTTCGTCCTCTGCGATCTGCAATTCTCCATTTACCAATTCATAGCCATATGGAGCAAACCCACCGTTCCATTTTCCTTCCCTTGCTTTCTGCTTACGTCCCTCCATTGTCTGAACAAGGATATTCTCCCGTTCAATCTCTGCTACCGCAGACAGAACAGAAATCATCAGCTTTCCACTATCTTTTGAGCTGTCAATTCCATCTTCTACACAGATCAGATTCACTCCAAAATCCTGCATCCTCTGCAAAGAATTTAAAACATCTGCCGCATTACGACCGAATCTGGAAAGCTTAAACACCAGTACAAACTGAACCTCATCTATTCCATTCTCAATATTATCCAACAAGACTATCATATGTCATCACACGAATATCATTATCAGACTTTTCTGCAAACATTGCTCTTCGTTTTTCTGAATTATCTTTTTCAGCATTTCTTCCAATAACTAATACATATTTAAACCTTACAGAATTCTCGTTTAAAGGAACTTTTAATTTATCTATTTGATGAAGAATTGCTTCTCTATTTTTATTGACACATGCCAAATAGGTAAACGCTCTCCATATATATGAAAAAACAAGTTCATCGCATCTTGCTGGAACTTTTTCTGCGATATCATTCAATAAACCGAATGAATTTTTCCCCTTTTTAATTCTTCTGACATCTCATATTCACCAAACTTCTGTTCAAACCAGCACATTACTCTACCACCAGTGGTTCCTCCCTAAAGCAGCCAGCAATTTGGTACTACATGGCAGCCAAAGATTGAACGGGGTCTGATTTATAAGAATCAATACAAATACTGATTCCTCCCTCCTGGCCGCCCTGTTCTCGTATTTTTCCATTTATTAACACACCTGATCCAAAAGTTTCGCATACAGCATCCAGACCACCTGAAACTATAGGGATCCTCTCACATAGACCTGACTCTGTGCATACTTTTTCGTCACACTGCATGACACGGATATAAAGCTGGTAGCATAACTGAACAAATTTATATCAGTAAAAGATTCATCCCCAATCCTATAATCCCGCAACAGCACATTACCAATATAGGATTACATTTCCATTTTCTCAAAACAATAAACGCTACTAAAAACAGTATCACACCTATCCAATTAATATGGGTCAAATCAATAGACTTTCCTTGAAAAACAACCAACTCCAAAATTGATAGGCCAGCAGATGCAATGAGTGCAACCACTGCCGGTCGAAGGCTTGCAAGTACACATTGAAGGCCTGACATATTTTTATAGCGAAAATAGACATATGCCAAAATAGACACGATTAGACAAGACGGAAGAATACAACCGAAAGTAGCAATAAGAGCTCCCGGAATACCGGCAATCCTAACGCCAACAAAAGTAGCAGAATTTACTGCGATAGGCCCCGGTGTCATTTCCGCAATTGTAATCAAATCAGTAAATTCATTCATTGTAAGCCAATTATGACTTGTCACCACTTGATTTTGAATCAACGGCATAGCTGCATAACCCCCGCCAATGCTAAACATTCCAACTTGTAAAAAACTTAAAAACATCTGTAAATATATCATGATGCATTTCCTTTCCTCTGTTCTACGACCGCTATAATGACTCCTACGAAGGCTGATATTATAATGATATAAATAACATTTATCTGAAAGATGAATGTAGCAACAAAAGCAGCTATTAAAATAATATAGTGAATCCAGTTTTTCTGCTTTATAACATTAGCTCCCAAACTGCATACTACATCAAGTATCACTGCAGCAACACCTGCCTGCATCCCCTTTAAAATAAGCGCAATGTAGGTATTAGTTGCAAATGCAACGTAGAAAAATGAAATGATAGTAAGAATAACCATAGGTGGAATTATTGTTCCTATTACCGCCACAACCATACCGGGAAGCCCACCTGTTTTCCATCCAACTAATATAGCTGCGTTTACGGCAATCGCGCCAGGGGAAGATTGTGCAATGGCCGTCAAATCAAGCATTTCCTCTTCATCAATCCAATGTAATTCATCCACAAATTTTTTCTTCATAAATGTAATAATTACAAATCCACCACCAAAGGTAAACGTACTAATATAAATAGTAGTGAAAAAAAGTTTTAATAATATGTATTTTTTTGAGTTTTTATTCATATTTATTTTTCCTCCTGTTCTCATATTACCACTTGTCAGATAATAAGTAAAATGCTATTATATTATTATGTATATAACACAAATTACATAATATTAAAGAGATCCATATGAATATTAGACATTTGAAAATTTTTGTCATCGTATATCAGAATATGAGTGTCACAAAAGCGGCAAAAATCCTGCATATAGCGCAGCCAGCAGTTACACGATCAATCCAGGATTTAGAAAATGATTATGGCGTGTGTCTGTTTGATCGCTTAAATCATCGTTTATATCGAACTCCACTAGCAGATGAATTATATACAAGGGCATGCTATATTCTTGACTCTTTGGATGAATTAGACAGCACACTCAGACATAATGGCGGATGCAAAATATTAAATATCGGAAGTACAATGACTATAGGCAATTTTATGCTCCCGAATGTTGTGTCTCAATTTAATAGGATATGTCCTACGGTACAGGTAAAAGTTGTTGTTTCGAAGAGTTCTGATATACAACAAAAAATATTAGACAATTGTTTGGACTTTGCTTTAGTTGAAGAAAATGTCAGTGCAGACTACCTGGATAAGGAATATTTAGGTACTGATTACATGCGTTTAATTTTGCCAAAAGATCATTATCTATCTGGTAAAAAAAGAATTTATATGAAAGACATTTCACAGTTTCCTCTATTATTGCGGGAAAAAGGAAGTGCAACGCGAACTTTTTTAGATCACATATTTGCAATTCATGAAATTGAAGTGAATCCCACTTGGGAAAGCGCCAGCCCACAAGCATTAATAAATGCTGTATCGAAAGGAATTGGTATATCCATACTGCCCGAGAAATTGGTCCAACAAGATTTTGAAGCGGGCAGAATTGAATTAAGGAAACTCCAGGATGAAGAACTTAAACGTAAAGCATATGTCATTTGGCATCGCCAGAAAATAATGTCTGATGAGTTGAAACTATTAAAGGAATTATGTAAAAAAATTGCTTCAGGAGAGAAATAATATGTTACAAAATATTCTCATAAAACCTGCGTCCGGACTCTGTAATATGAGATGTGATTACTGCTTTTACTGTGATGAAGCTACCAAACGGAACATTCCATCTTATGGAATGATGGAAGAAAAAACAATAAAAAACATTATTCGCAAAGTATTGAGGCAAAACGTAAAAAATGTCTGCTTTGCATTTCAAGGTGGGGAGCCTACTTTACACGGTCTGGACTTTTTTAAAAAAGTAATCGAATTGGAAAATCAATATAACACTCACCACTGCTCTATTTTAAATTCATTACAGACAAATGGTTTATGTATAGATGAAAACTGGTGTTCTTTTTTCAAAAAGCATAACTTTTTAGTAGGAGTATCTGTAGACGGAATAGAGTCTGTCCACAATTTGTATCGTCATGACAAAAATGAGCAGGGAACTTATCACAGAATAAGAGAAAACATCAAATTACTTGAAAAATACAACGTAGAATATAATATCTTGACGGTAGTAAATCGCCAAGTTGCAGAAAACATCAAACAAATTTACAAAGAGTACCGAGAAAACGGCTGGAACTATCAACAATATATCCTTTGCCTTGACCCTCTGGGGGAACAGCAAGGTCAAAAAGAATATTCTCTTACACCTGAGATTTATGGGCAATTCTTAATTGATTTGTTCCAATTATGGTATAAAGATTGGAGGAGAAACAGAGCTCCATATATTCGACAATTTGAGAATTATATAGGTATATTATTGGGATATCCCCCTGAGTCCTGTGAACAACGGGGAATCTGTAGTGTACAATGCGTAACAGAAGCTGACGGCAGTGTATATCCCTGTGATTTTTACGTCATAGATGAATATAAATTAGGAAACTTCAACACCGATCAGATTACGGATTTTTTTGAATCAAACAAAGCAAAAGATTTTGTAATGCAATCAAAAAAGCTACACAAAAAATGTCTGCAATGCAAATATCTCCCCCTTTGTAGATCTGGATGCAGAAGAAGCAGAATAAAAGACGAAATGACCGGAACATATTACAATTATTTTTGTGAGGGATATCGCCGTTTCTTTGAAATATGTGGTCCTGAACTTGCTAATATTGCAAAATATATTAAACGTCAAAAAGAAGGGATGAAGAAAAATCTGTAAATAGGATTCTTATACGATAAGACATTCCTTCATACCCAAGGGGGAGGTGCGGACAAAATTTGGACTTCCATAGGGCTCCAAAAGGAGCCTCTTTATGTATTCTAAACAACAAAAAGAAACTGCATTAAAATTATTCAAAGAAACACAATCTGTATCAGAAACTGTGCGAATTTTAGGTTATCCTACAAAGAAGCATTTACATAATTGGATATATGAAGAAAAAAATCCTCCATCGAAAAGAAAGGAATATCCAATCGTCGATAATTCTTCAAAACACCCTAGGAATCCTTCACTAAAAGTAAAACTTGATGCAATTCATCGTTGCTTTGAACTGGGAGAAAATATAAAATCTGTATCAGAAAACATTGGTTACAGTAGAGCCAGTATTATTAGTGGCGCAAACGATATTTAAAAGGAGGAATGCTAGGTCTTATGAATACCAAAAGCATTATTCCAGGAACACTCGTAGAAGGTTCTATAATAAACAACAACACTTCTACAGATGATATAAAGCAATTAAAAGCTCAATTGCAAGATATGCAGATGGAAATCGATATTCTTAAAGGAACTATTAATGTATTAAAAAAAGACCCCGGCATCGATCAAAGGGCTCTCTGCAACAGAGGAATAATAGGGGGCTGCCTTTTCGTATATAAAATCAAAATTTACACAGTTTTTAATTCGTCTCAGAAGATGATCTTCTGGAATCATGGAATCTATATCAAGGATTACCATCTGGAGTTGTCCGCTTTGTTTTCCCATCATAAGAAATGACCTCCTGCAATTGATATAATAAGTATACCATACAGAAAGCCATTTCTCTTTAGTTTGTCAACAGGTCCTTTTTTCCATAGGCCCACTGTTAAAGTCTAAACTGCTGCGGCTTGAGTTAAAGCGGAAAATCAACTAGCTTTGGAAAGAGCTCAAAAGTGCTTGACATTGCATCAGAAAATCAATTTTCCTCACGAATTGCAGCTACCAGATCAACTGCTTCTTTCGTTAACTGATAAATTTGATCAAACTCACCTTCTTTTATCAGTTTACTATTCACCATCCAACTACCACCGCAACAAATTATTTTTTCAAATTCTAAATAACTTTTCAGATTTTTAGAATTAATTCCTCCTGTACTCTCTCCTATGTTTACCTTCTCTATTTATCCACTTACCATTTACAACTTTATTTCACACGATATGCTTTCAATTTTTCATAGTCAAATTCAACACCCATTCCAGGGTTTTTACATGTCTCTAGATAACCATTTTTTACGCACAACGGATTAACTGTATACTTATAAATAGGAAAACTGTGAAACTCAACATATCCTCGATTCTGCAATGCTCCAAGCACATTGGCATGTAATTCCTGCATACCGTGTGAATGAACCTTAACCGAATACTCTTCCGCAAGTTTTGCGACTTTTAAAAATCCTGTAATTCCACACACATTAGAACAATCCGGTATCGGACAACTAATTCTTCCAATCTTCATTGCCAGCTCATGTTCATAGATAGTATGCAGATTTTCACCCATTGCAATCGGAATGGTTGTCGCCTGTCCGATTTTAGCATATCCCTCATAATCATCTGGATTTGTTGGCTCTTCCAACCATCCAATATTATATTCTTCTAATCGTTTTGCCATTCTGATCGCTTTCGGCACCGACCATACCATATTGGCATCCACCATAAATAATGCTTCCGGACCAATCAGATTTCGAACAGCTTTTACTCTTTGAATATCCTCTTCTTCATTCTCTCTTCCAAGTTTGATTTTCACAGCTGTGTGACCTGCCTCAAGCTGTTTCTCAATATTTTTAAGCAATTCTTTTTCCGAATACATCAAATCAATGCCACCATAATATGTACGTACTCGATCGGCACCACAACCATTTAAATCTTTCAATGCCAGATTTTCTGTTTTTAATTTAATATCCCAAAATGCTATATCCAGAGCTGAAATGGCAAATGAAGCAATCCCACCTCTTGCAACGTAATGAATATGCTGATTCATATAATCATTCATCTTGTCTGGTGTTGTCATTTCAATCCCTACTAGCTGAGAAGTTAAATCATTCTCAATAATTTTTGCGATAGCAGCTCCTCCAAAACCTCCTGTATAGGTATAACCCGTTCCATTTCTTCCATCCTCAAGCTCTATCTTTGCAATAACCAATTCAAAAAAATCATGTTTTCCATGCAATGCATCTACAAGATTTCCTTCCAAAGGCACTCGATAATATTCAGTTTTCACTGTTTTAATTTTATTAGACATATATAGTTCCTTCCTTGTACCCTCCAATACAATAATTAATTATTCTCAACAGACCCCACTCTGTGTTTTCGTTCTTTTTCATTTCTGTTAAATTTTCCCTATCAAAACATTCAATCAATCGACCTTTCAATCCTCTCAATTCTCCTTCCAGTATCGCTTCAACCAGATGAGCTATTGTCAGCGGTGATTGTTCCTTTCCCTGATAAAATGCCTGCTGAATTTCCGGCATATAGGTCTTGCCCTCCGTTGACTCACACAAGGCCAGCGTTCTTTCATTACGCACCAGACCAGGATTCGTACTAAATATGCCTATATTGAATCCTGCCTTCTGGATTTCCAGTGCAACCGACTCCGTAAAACGGGCAATAGCAGCTTTGCTGGTTGAATATACTGCCGCAAAAACATGCGTTTTACCAGCACCTCCTCCACAGAAATTAAGAATCGTTCCATTATTTTCTAAACACATATATTTTAAGGCTATATGAGTTCCATTCATCGCACTTTTCAAATTTACTTCTGTTTCCATCCACAGATTTTCCGGATCCAAATCCCATAAGCATCCAATAGCCTTATTTTTTCCTGCACAGTTAATCCATACATCTATTTTCCCAAAACATCCGACAATTTGTTCTGCCATTCTGGCGAGATTGCTGTAATTTCTCGCGTCACCTGTATAAGGATACATCCTTTGATTCTTTTCTTTTGCCCGGTCGCATAATTTTTCCAGTCGTTCTTTTCTTCTGCCAAATATACAGGTAATCGCACCATGATTACAAAAATACTCGCTAATAGCCGCACCAATTCCACTGCTTGCTCCCACAACAACAATGACTTTATCTTTTAATATGTTCATCTTTTCTCCAGTCATCTTTTATTGGTAATTCATATATACTGTTTTTTTCTGGAGATATCCTTCTAACCCGTGCTTTCCGTCTTCACCACCAATTCCACTGAGTTTGAATCCATTATGAAAAGCATTGATCATTTCACCATTTTCTCTGTTAACATAAACTTCTCCAAATTCCAGCTCGTTTACTGCACGCATAATGTTTTTAGCATTATTGGTAAACAGGTATGCTGACAGTCCATATTCACTGTCATTGGCAAAATCCAATGCCTGATCAAAATCACGTACTTTCATCACAGGAAGTACCGGACCAAAAATCTCGTCATGCATCAGTATGTTATCATTATTTGGAACTTCAATAATAATCGGATACATCCAGTTCCCATTTTGAGTCGGTTTCATTTCCGGGGTCATATCTAACAGAACTTTTCCACCCTGTTCTACAGATTTCTGAACCAGCTGATTTATTTTGTCCACCTCGGCTTTATTTACTTTCGGACCAATAAAAGTATCAGGATTCAATGGATCTCCCACTACTAATTCTGATGTTTTTTCAATCAATCCCGCCACAAATTTTTCATAAATTGATTCATGTATATACATACGTTCATTACAGGTACAGATCTGTCCACAATTATTAAATTTTGCTATTACGGCTGCATTTACAGCACGATCAATATCTGTATCTTCCATCACAATAAATGGAGCTTTCCCTCCCAATTCTAAACGAACTGCCACACAATGATCTGCTGCCGCCCGAAATACTTCTAATCCTGCTCGGGTACTACCCGTAAGAGTAACTAATTTAACTATGTTATTTCTTACCAGGGCATCTCCTACCACACTTCCTGAACCAGTAATAAAATTTAAAACTCCTGCCGGCAGACTGCTTTCCTGTTCAATGATTTCTGCCAGTCGCATAACTGTTAGTGGTGTTTCTGACGGCGGTTTGATAATCATGGTATTTCCACATACCAGAGAATTTCCAAATTTTCTTGCCGCTAACGCCAACGGAAAATTCCAGGCTACAATTCCAACTGTAACACCATAAGGAACTCTTTGGATCCACGTTTGTTCTTGATCTATCTCTGAAGTCACAATTTCCCCTTCAATTCTTCTTGCAGATTCAGCCGCATATCGAATAAATCCACAGGATGCGTCTATTTCATCTCTCGCCTGGGTCAGCGGTTTTCCATGTTCTTTTGTTAATAATACTGCCATTTCTTCTTTATGCAGTTCTAACAGATCTGCAATTTCCGTCAGATAAGATGCTCTCTTTTGTGCGGGCAACTTACACCATTTTTTTTGTGCCTTCTGAGAACTTTTAAGTGCTTCTTCTACATCACTTCTGGTACTTTTAGGCACTGTCCCTATTACTTCCTGATTATAAGGGTTTAATACTTCAATCATTTCTCCCGAAAGAGATGGTAATAATTTTCCATTGATATAATTATTCATTACTAACATTCGACTTCATCCTCCTAACATATGATATTAAATCAGCTTATTCATACATAGTCCGGTTGGTATATACCTTTTTCTGCCATTCATCAATATCAAATCTCTTTATATATCCATAATCAGCAAATACATAGTGGCACAATCCCCATTCCATTCCTTTTAATGGGTTGTCCATACTTTCTTCCTGTCTGTATGGTCCACACGCTTCCGGTCCGCCTTTAATTACTGATTTAATTTCAAAATTAACTCCGTCTTCGGCAAATTGGATCGTGTTTTTTTCCACACCATCCGTACGGAGAAATGCTGCAATTCCCCCATTATATTTCCACAAACATGTCTCATGCCCACTGTTTGTAACCGGATTGTATTCACTTTTGACATAAGGGCCCATGATATCATCTGCGATTGCTACTCCCCATTTTGTTTCTCGTCCACCCATATACAGTTCTTCACCCATTGGCTCTCCTTTGTAATACAGATAGAACTTGCCTTTAAACGGGAATAAAATGGGATCGTGAACTTTATGGCTGTCAAAACTTCCTTTTTTCTTTACAGCAAAACGATTGTCCTCTTCGCCATCCCAGATTCCATCTTTCGTAGGTTCTAAAATAGGGGCTTTTGATTTAACGAAAGGTCCATCAGGCGAATCAGCAACTGCAATAGCAATATTTTCAAAGCTTCGATTTACATATGGGTGTTGAACTACCTGGTACACCAAATAATATTTTCCCTCGTATTCCAGGACTTCCGGGGTAAATACACTTCGGTCATCATACTCACCCTTTTCTCCCCGGGCTACTGCAATCCCTTTTTCCTCCCATTTGTATCCATCTTTAGAAACTGCATACCAGATATCACAGAAATCCCATGGGAATACTTTTGCGTTTTCATCACCTGTATGGAATCCCACATGCTTTCCTACAGATTTTGTATACCAGACATAATATAAATCGCCGACTTTCAGCACACTACTTGGATCTCTTCTATGTACACCAGGCTCATAACCGATTCCTTCCACGTCTGATTCTTTAAAGTCGCAAAACCATTCACAACTCTGATAATAGTTTCTTTCTAACGCTCGTTTTGTTGCACTGCTCATCTTCATAGTCTAATCTCCTCTTTTTAAAACACCGGAGTATCAAAGAAATCGTTACAAAAAGTTTTACATATCCTAATAACTTCACCCTTCAATACTCCGGTACTCTATGCTATACAAAATCAATTTATTTTACGTTTATTATTACTTTATTGGAAATCACATTTCCACATTCTGCTGTAACTTCTATAACCCCAGGCTCATCTGCCTGAACAACCAGCATTGCTCTTCCCTGGTATGTCTCTACTTTCTTTCCCTGATAAGCATAGACATTTTGTTTCGAACCGTTATCAACGCTGCAGATACGACACGGACCTGATGCGTGAAAGATCACTTCCTGTTCCTCATGTCTGATCCATCTGTTCATTTTATCTCTTAAAGATAAAACCACATGTACTGCATCATCTACATCTGCAAATAACTCATTTTTGTCTGTTTCAAGACTTAAAGCTTCGAAATCTGATGGGGTTACCAGCTCATCTTCCACTACATACTTCTGATTTTCTATTCCTTTCACCTTAATTTGACCTGCTTCATATGGAATCACCCATTTTAGGATATGATCCGCATGATCTTTCAGATACTGAATTCCACAGGATTTATCATTACAAAACAATTCAGCACATTCACAGTTTGTGTAAGCTTCGACTACAATTTTTTCCCCTTCGCGGTATGACCAATACGGATTAACATCCTGCCATAACCAGAGCATATGTTTCCAGTTGTCTTTCACCTTTTCAACCAGTCTTCCATCTGCACCCATTTCATAAAGAGAATCTTCCAGTCTCTGTGTTTCCATATGAATATGAGCTTCTTCATTCCAAAGGGTTTTAAACATATGGTAAGACGGTTTTTCAAATCCACAGAAATCAATCAATCCACTGCTGGTTCCTTTAACAGGCCATGGGTTACCACGTCCTGCTTCACCAAGATAATCCACACCTGTCCAGATAAAGATACCCGAAACAAACTCTCTTTCCAAGACAGCTTTCCATTCATGCCATTGACCGAGATTTTCTGTTCCAAGAATCGGTTTATCCGGATAATTTTCATGACAGTAATCATATACTACCTGACGATAACTGAAGCCTACTATATCCAACGCATCCGTATAACCCGATTCATAACTTGCACTTGGCAAAATACAGTTGGCAACAACAGGTCTGGTTACATCCATCTCTTTCGTCCAGGCGGCCAGTTCATGCGCCGTTTCCCCGATCTCATAATGTTCCCTAGGGATTTTCCTGATATTATCTCTGATTTTTTCTCTGGAATAAGGCGGCAATGTCCAGAAATAATTCCCACTGGCATCTGCATTAAAGTATCCTGTGGCAGCATTATATTTTGGATACGTCCATTCTATTTCATTTCCAATACTCCACTGGAAAATACATGGATGATTCCGGTCACGTAAGATCGTATTCTGTAAATCACTCTTTGCATATTCCTGGAAAAATTCCGCATGTCCTCTTGTATAAAAATTCACCTTATCCGGAAATTCTGTTCCATTATTACGTTTATCTTTCGGATTATCCCATTCATCATAGAACTCTTCCTGAACCAAAAATCCCATCTCATCACACAGATTCAGAAAATCTTCTGAAGCAGGATTATGGGCCGTGCGGATCGCATTACATCCGCACTCCTGAAGTTTTTCCAAACGCCTTCTCCACACAGCTAACGGAACAGCAGCTCCTACCGCACCACCATCATGATGCAGGCATACTCCTTTGATCTTCCGAGATTTTCCATTTAAAAAGAATCCTTTTTCCGAATCAAAACGAAACTCCCGAATTCCAAACCTTGTTTGATATGACTGTATTACTTCTTTTCCGGATACTATTTCTACTATAACAGAATACATATTTCCCTGATGTATATCCCACAATACAGGATTTTCTATCTGAAAAGATATATCAATTTCTCTTTTAGAACCTTTATACATCAGTACATTTCTCTTCTGTTTTTCAACCAGAGAAGATTTCAAATCATAAAGATAACAGTTTAATATCAGATTTTCATCGTGAATCTTATCATTGACAAGGGTTATCTTTCCACATGCCACTGCTTTCTCAGCTGTGACAAATGGTGTTGTAAAAAATGTCCCCCAAACCGGAATATGTACTTTCGGTAAAATGTACATAGAAACTTTTCTGTATATTCCAGATCCTGTATACCACCTGCTGTCTGCATATCGCTCATGATCCACCGATACAGCTATGATATTCTCGTCCCCCACTCCATTCAGATATTCTGTAACCTCTATACACAGAGGAGAATATCCGTATGGATGAAATTTCACTTTTTCACCATTCACATAGACCGTAGAACGATTATAAATTCCATCAAAAACAATATAAACGTTCTGGTCTCTCATCTCTTCCGTTGTTCTGAATTTTTTACGATACCATCCAAATCCTCCTGTTAAGAATGCAGTACAGGCTTCTCCTTCTACCGGGTCGAAATCTTTTTCAACGGACCAGTCATGGGGAATCTGAACATTTCTCCATGATGAATCATCATATTCCAGAAGATGTGCGCCAGATTCATTTCCCAGCAAAAATTTCCAATTATCATTAAAACTTATTTTTCCCACTACAGCTCCTTCAAACCTTCTAAAAAGTAATCAGCGTTTTTACAATATCTTTTCCATTGGCAATTGTATCTTCAAAAGCTTTTTGAATCTCTTCTACCGGATACGTTCTTGAAATCATCAAATCGGCATTGATTTTTCCTTCATTCAGCCACTCCACTACTTTAGGGAACTGATGACAGTTCATACGTGAACCCACTAATGTCAGTTCCTTTTTAGTAATCTTAACCGGCGGAATCTGTGCAGGTTTGGCATCAAATCCTATAACTGCCACCCGACCAGTCGGACAGGTCAGATCAACAGCCTGCTCTGTCAGCGGTGCAATACCAACTGCATCTATCACTACACTCGCACCACCTGGAGAGAATTTTTCAACAGCTTCCGCAAGATTCTCTTTTGCAGAGTTGACAATCACATCCGCTCCCATTTCTTTTGCTTTTGCAAGTTTCTCATCCACCACATCGGAAACTAAGACCTTTGCCCCAACTCCCTTTGCTGCCTGCAGAATACAAAGTCCAATGGTACCACTGCCAATTACAACCACTGCATCGCTCTCTGATGTCATCGTTCTATTTACAATGTTAACACCTATAGAGAACGGCTCCGCTAATGCTGCCTGTTCATATGTAATACTTGGATCAAACGGATACAGATGATAGTCTTCAACCACGATATAGTCGCAATATCCACCGTCCATCTGTACTCCATAACATTTAACATCACTGCAGACATTCGGGTGTCCTGATTTGCAGATATCACAGGTATTACATGCAAATACCGGATCCAGGACTACTCTGTCACCCACTTTTACATTGGTAACATTTTTACCAACTTCTTTTACAAGACCAGATAATTCATGTCCCATTATTCTCGGCAATGTCACATCAGCTCTTCCATCGTGAAAAATGTGAAGATCTGTTCCACAAATTCCTACAGCTTTAACCTGAACCAATACTTCATTATCTTTTTTGATTTCAGGTTTTTCCATTTCAACTACTTCAATTTTCTGTACTTCCACTAATTTTGCTGCACGCATTTTCCTTCTCCTCAATTCAGATAATATATTATTTAGGCTGTTTTCCAATATATGCAAGAATACCACCATCTACATATAAAATATGTCCATTTACAAAATCAGAAGCTTCGGATGCAAGGAATACTGCAGGTCCTTCCAGATCTTCCGGTGTTCCCCATCTTGCTGCAGGTGTTTTCGAAATAATAAACTGATCAAACGGATGGCGAGAACCATCTGCCTGTAACTCTCTCAGAGGTGCTGTCTGAGGTGTTGCAATATATCCAGGTCCAATACCGTTACACTGAATATTATATTCTCCATATTCAGATGCAATATTTTTTGTTAGCATCTTCAGACCACCCTTGGCTGCAGCATATGCTGAAACTGTTTCTCTTCCCAGTTCGCTCATCATAGAGCATACGTTAATAATTTTTCCATGTCCTTTTTTAATCATTCCCGGCACAACCGCTTTAGACACAACAAACGGAGCAATCAGATCAATATCAATAACCTCTTTAAATTCTTCCGTACTCATATCCGTCATTGGAATTCTCTTGATAATTCCGGCATTATTCACCAGAATATCAATAGTTCCCATTGTTTTTTCTATGTCCGCAACCATTTCTTTTACCTGATCTTCTTTTGTTACGTCACAGAAATAACCTTTCACTTCTATTCCGTCTTCTTTGTAAGCTTTTAATGCCTCCTCCATATGCTTTTCGCCACGGCAGTTAAATGCAATTTTTGCTCCGGCCTTTGCAAGAGCTTTTGCCATAGCATAGCCAATTCCGTATGCTGCCCCGGTAACAAGTGCAACCTTTCCTTCTAATGAAAACATTTTTTCTGACATAATAATCTCCTTTCTCTGACTCGAGCACTTTTTCTTTTTATTTATTATATACTATATTATTCATCATTTCAACCTTTTATAATATTATTTTAACGAAAGTTTGACAGTTGAATATTGAAAAAAGTACTCGCAGGCCGCATAAAACCTGCTTTTTTGTGTCAATCGTTTTTATCTGTACTTGTTTGTAATTGTGCGCCATAATAAAAGAAAAGGACTTTTTATCATGTATATCACAATTACTGGCAGTAAAAATAATAAAGACGTATATATTTATCAGTCGTTCCGAAAAGAAGATGGAAGACCTTCTTCCCGTATCTATAAGAAACTTGGAAAATACAATGCCCTTTTAGAAGAATTCAATGGGGATAAGGATAAATTAATGGCATGGGCTAAAAATGAAGCAGCAAAAGAAACGGATCTCTACAACCAGCATAATGGAAAGGTCATCGTGGAGTTTTCCCAGGCATCCTGCATTCCTCTCAATGAAGCCCGCTCTTTTTATGCCGGCTATCTTTTTCTTCAGGAATTATGCACAGAACTCCGTCTTGATAACATTTGCAGAGTGATCAAAAGACGGCATTCGCTGAAAAAAATGAAAAAAGAAGACCGGGAGACTGCCATGGATCCAAAACAGTTCCGAAAAATAGGATCCGCTGATTTCGTTGATCTCACCACTTTAGACGAGACAGATGAAAGTGTTTTCAATTCGATCTACTACAAGGAAGTTCCTGTTGTTACAGGTGATATGGACGAAACACTGATCGTTACCTATTCTCCTAAATACAAAGCTTATCAGAAAAAAGTCAGAGCCCGCCAGATTGAACGTGCCGAAAAAATAATTCAATCATCTGGGGCAAAAAGAAAAGGAAAAAATCAAAACGATCCAATGCGTTTTGTAAAAAAGACTTCCATTACTGAAGATGGGGAGATTGCGGAAAAGAAAGTATACGAGCTTGACGCAGAACAGATTGCAAAAGAAAAGCTGTACGATGGTTTCTATGCGGTTATCACCAACCTGGAAGGGGATGTTGGTGAGATCATAAAGATCAACAAACAGCGTTGGGAAATCGAAGAAAATTTCCGGATCATGAAAACAGAGTTAGAAGCCCGTCCGGTATATGTACGAAGAGATGATCGTATCAAAGCACATTTTATGACCTGCTATATCAGTCTTTTACTTTACCGGTTGTTAGAGCAAAAACTCACCGAAAACTACACAGCAGAACAGCTCATAGCAACATTGCGTTCTATGAAACTAGCACTATTAAATACCGCCAATGGTTATATTCCTTCCTACACAAGAACCGAAATAACAGATACGTTGCACAAAGCATTTGGTTTTCGTACAGACTATGAATTTATAAAAAAATCAACTATGCGAAGCATAATTAAACAAACTAAGAAATTAAATTTTCAAGATTAAGAGGAAAACAACATGTCTAAAGGGCGACTCCGCAATCTTTCAAATACAATAATAACAAAAATAAATTCAGAGCCGCCATTAGACTTTATATATTTCTGCTTATATTTATCTTTTTCTCAGATCCTGATACACTTCATTATAAAAAAGCGCATTTTCAACTGGTGTATTTGCCGGGATATGATTTCCAACCGCCATAAAGAAACCAGGACACTTTTTACCAATATCCATACATCTTTTCACTTCCCGGTAAATGTCATCTTTTGTTCCATTTAATAAGACTCTGGTATCTACATTACCAATAAACGCATGTGTTTTCCCATATTTCTCAGCAATATATTTCATGTCAGTAATAGGTTCCAACACAAACCCATTGATTCCGCAATCCGCTATGTCATCTATAAATTGTGTATAGTTTCCGTCTGAAGTATAAATAATTTTTTTCCCGGCTTCTCTCAATGGAGAAAACAGTTTTTTATAATTAGGAAATATATATTTTCTATACCAGTCAGGATTCACAAAAGCACCCGATGTCCAGACAATATCGTCATGGATTTTTACTACCGGTGCATCACAATCAGCCAGCGCTTTAAAATACTGGAGTATCCATTCTGTATATCGATCCGCAACCTTTCCAAATTGTTCAGCATCCACACCCAGAGCCATCAACAGCATATCCCATCCGAAAATCTCGATCAGACCGGAAACAAGTGTAATATAGATTCCCGTAGTATTTACCGCATCCGGTACCATTTCACATTGTTTCTTATAGTCAGCATTAAATTTGTCCACCTGATCGGAATGATTGATCGTCCCGTATACCTGCAGAGGATCAAATTCTAACACTTCTTCAACATCTTCAAAAGGACAAAACACTTGATTACTATAATCTGTTCCCTCTGCCGCAAAAACTGCATGACCCATTTGTGTTCTGCATTGATCTAATTCTTTTACATGGACCAGTACATTCCATGAAAAACTGTAATCCCAGGCCTTTTTAAAAGCGTTACTGGCAGCCTGCCTGATATCTTCGCTGCTTTTAGCATTCACATCAATTCCCGTCACTTTTTTTACCAGTTCCCAGTGTTGCGCTGCTGAATATTCTGTTCTTGGAACTCTGGAGGGCATTTCCAGATTCAGTGCTGCCATTCCATCCTGATATGACATCTAAAACTCTCCTTTCTTTTTAATCTACCATTATCTTGATTCCCACCGGTAAAGTCGTCTTCATTCCTTTTGCACTCACTGACAGATATTCATCACATAATTGAAATTCACATCCCTCAGGGGCGCCAAGAACTTCGACATTACGAATGACTCCTTTAAAGTTTTTCGATTTTTTCCCGAATGTTCTAATCCTCGCTACTCCGTCCTCCGGCCATTTCATTGAAAAGGCAAAAATACAACCGTTTTTATATGTAAATCTGAAATCTTCCGATGTAAAACTATGTTCCAGGACATCTGTAAAATGTCCCTCTTCTGTTACAGTAGGACCTTCTCCGCTTTTTTTCCAGAATGAAGTTTCATAAATTCCTTCTCCATTGATATCCATCCACTCACCCAGCGCATTCAGTAATTCGATATCTTTTTCCGGCAAAGTGCCATCCGCTTTTGGTCCAACATTCAACAACAGGGAACCATTTTTACTCACCACATCTATCAGACAGCTTATAATTTCCTCCGGTTTTTTATAATCGTTATTTTCTGTAAAACACCAGGAATTTTTAGCTACAGAAGTATCATTCTGCCAATAATCCGGAGATATATCTGACAACTGACCACGTTCAATATCACGTACTCCGCACTGATACATCAACGCATCATTTTTATAATTTACCGTTACTTCTTCTCCCCACTCAAGCGCTCTGTTATAATAGTACGCAATAAATTTTTTAAGATACGGCTTGGCTGCTTCTACTTGTATCCACCAGTCAAAATATACTATTCTGGGTCTGTACTTATCCACAATTTCGCAGGTACGTACCAACCAGTCCTGCATAAACAATGTTTCTACCTCAAATCCCTGTATCTGTTCCTGATTATAATTTTCAAAAGGCTCTATATAAGAAGGCCAGTAAAAATCTCCATACTCCAGTTTTTCCGGGATATCACTTTCTGTTTCTCTCATTCCTCCCATAAACCAGTAGTGCTCTATACGATGAGAGGATGCCGTAAATACGAGATTATTTTTTTCAACTTCATTTTTGAGCATTCCCATCATATCTTTGCACGGACCTTTTTTAGATGCACACCACTCTGATAATTCACTGTCATACATTTGAAAGCCATCATGGTGTTCAGCGACAGGCATAATAAATTTTGCACCTGCTCTCTTAAATAATTTTACCCATTCCTCCGGATTATAGTTTTCCGCTTTAAACATTGGCACAAATTCTTTATAACCAAAATCTTTTAACGGACCATACGTTTCAATATGATGTCTGTGTTCATTTGTATCTTTTTTATACATCCAACGCGGATACCATTCATTGCCAAAAGCCGGAACAGAAAACACTCCCCAATGAATAAAAATACCAAGTTTGGCATTTCTGTACCAATCCGGAACTTTATGAAAAGCCAGAGAATCCCAGTTATCTTTATAAGGCCCGCGTTCTATTACTTCATCAATTTTTTTCAGATATTTTTCTAATTTATCTCTCATCCATATCTCCTCCTGTTATTTGTATTTTTCAAACGTACGCTGCAATTCCACGTATGCTTCATCCTGATCCTGATATTTTTCTTTTAATTCACATAATAATCCTTTCAATTCTTCTCTTATTTCATAATAAGCAGGATCTTCATACACATTTTTAAGTTCGCCGGGATCTTTTTGTAAATCATATAACTCCCAACCTGGTTGCGTAGGTTTATCAACCGCTCCTTCTGCATCCAGAGCCAATCCATAATAAAAAGTAAGTTTATAATCTTTGGTTCGCACCCCATAATGTGCCGGGTTATCATGCTGATGTGCCAGATGCATCCAATATCTGAAATAAATACCTTTATGATATTCCTCTTGAGGCTTTCCAGCTATCATATTCCTGCATGAGATTCCCTGCATATTTTCCGGTATACTGATTTCCGCATAATCCAGCAAGGTCGGAGCAATATCAATATTGGCCATTAATTCAGTACAATTTGTGTGCGCCGGAATCTCCCTCGGATATCGTATCAGGAGTGGTGTGCGCAGACTTTCTTCAAAACTCCACCTTTTATCTTGGTAATCATGTTCCCCAAGAAACATCCCCTGATCAGATGTATAAATAACAACCGTATCTTCCAAAATTCCTTCTGCTTCCAATACATCCAGTAATTTCCCAACTGAATCATCAATCGCTGCAACTGTTCTTAAATAATCTTTCAAATATTTCTGATATGCTGCTTTCCCTTTTTCTTCATAAGTCATGTGCTCTGTTCCCTGTAACGGACCTGTAACATAATCCTTTTTACAGAAATCATAATATAAACTGCGGATCCTGCTCCGGGGCGTAACCGAACTTCCAAAATCTCTTGTAGCAGGGCTTCTATGGCTTCTGTCTTCAAAAAGACTTTCCGGTTCCGGTATGGTTTTGTCATCAAACATATGTTCATGCCGCTGTGCATATTCCCAGAAATCATGCGGTGCCTTATGGTGACACATCAAGAAGAATGGTTGTTCTTTTTTTCGGTTTTTGATCCAGTTTGTCGTTAGATTTGTTATGATATCCGTCACATAACCCTCATACAAAACATACCCATTATTCTTATCTTTAAAGGAAGGATTAAAATAAACTCCCTGTTCTCCAAACATTCCCTGTCCTTCTTTAGCCAGATACTGGTAATCATCAAATCCTTCCGGATCACATCCCAGATGCCATTTTCCAAACATGGCTGTCTGATATCCGTTTTCTTTTAATATCCTTGCTAAATTCAACTCTGTTTCAGGATTCCATTTATCTCCCAATGTTCTTACACCATTTAACTGACCATACTGGCCAGTCATAATACTCGCCCGTGCAGGTGTACAGATTGCATTCGTTGCACAATAGGCATCCATTCGACATCCTTCCTGGTATAATCTGTCCATATTGGGCGTCTGGAAAACAGATTGTAGAATGGAATGATAACAGCTGATTGCATTTGCAGCATGGTCATCAGACATGATATATAATATATTAGGTCTCATCCTATACTCCTTCTTTCTACTACAATGAATTTATGAATAACCACTAATTCCGTCTGTTTATTGAACATGATAAAAAATACCTTTTACCGAAAACAGTCCGTCTTTTTTCACCTGTAAAATCATATGTACTTTCTCATTTGCCGAAAATCCCTTCAGACTTATCATGGTATCCTTTTCCTCTTTATTCTCCAGGACTATTTGTTTGTCCAGAAATGTTTCCGGGGTTGGATTCGGCCAACAATCTTTTTCATGAAAAATCCGGACTCTTATAGATCCCTTGAAATTTTTCCATCTCAGAAATAATTCTTTATTTTCATCAAACTTGGGAATTACAATCGTATTTGTGTAGATTTCATAACCATCTCCCATCATTCTCTGACATTTCCTGAGGTCTACTGGTTCACTTGTATTCATATCATTGAAATCATATCTCTGATTAATAGACATTAACTCCTGTGTATCCGGCCATTTGCGAAAGTTCTTAATTTCCATACCACCGGAACATAATTCTACTCTTTTTAATCCGGTTTTCTTTTGTGGTATATAAGATTCTGTTTTTATCAGTCCGATTTCTGAGCAATTCCACTGTATTTTAACAAGTTCCGCATTTTCCTCTACCCTGATAATTGTCTGTATTTTACCGGAAAACATTCTTCTTTCATGCTTCAGACTACTCGACAGATCCTTAGGATCTCCGTTATCCAGAGACAGTATTTTTCCTCCCTGTAACACCTGACACTGCACCAGCGCATCTGCATCTGTACAGATATATCCGTTTTCATCTTCCATCCATAACTCATAAATCAATGCATCTTCGCCGGTATCAGATGCAGAATTACACCTTTTTGCACATAACTGAGAGGGCTTTCCGGCAGTATGCAATACTTTTTCCAGACACTTTCCATCTTCCATATACCCTGTTGCTTTTATTTCTCCAGGTTCATATACCACTTCATAAATAACCGGTTCAAACGGAGAAACTCTTCTTTTTTCATACTTTACTCCGTTTACTTCCAGTTCAACTTCTTTCAGATTCGTATAAAGGCATACTTCTACTTTTTCTCCTTCATGCCCTTTCAGATTCCAGGATGGCATGATATGCAGCATCGGTTCTTTATTCCAACAGGATTTAACCAGATAACAATTATCTTTTTCCATGGCACAGTTATCATATATTCCTGAACCGCAGATTGTTACAGGCCACCTCGCCTCTCCACGGTATTCCATTCCTGCCCATAAAAAAGTTCCTGCAATATATTCATGTGTTTCAGACTGTTTTATTGCATCACCATAAGAACTTCCAAATGCTACCCTTTTTTTATCATAAGCAGAAGCATATCCCCCTTTTCGTTCACATCCGTTTTCTTCAAAATATATCCCTCTATTATTATTAGATGCCCCTGATTCCGTAGCTACAATTGCTTTATCCGGATGTATTTCATGCATTTTATCATATTCGTCTATGCGATAGTTTACAGCAACTACATCCGAAGCGGTTGCAGCAAACGAATCATAAAATCCTCCATTTAACGCAATTGTCACCGGTCTGAGCGGATCAATTGTATGAATAAATTTTTTCATACTCTCTACTAATCGTTTTCCAACCTCAGAATCCTGCAATGGTTCTTCATTCCCGACAGACCACAGAATCACAGATGGGTGATTCATATCCCGATAACACATAGATAAAATTTGTTTCTGAGTTTCTTCGCTAAAATTAAACTTTCTGTTTTCATCAATAACCAGCATTCCGAGACGATCACATATATCCAGAATTGCCGGGTCCGGATTATGATGTGCACATCGATATGCATTTACTCCCAGTTCCTTTAATTTTCTGATTCTATACTCAGCCACATTTGCAGGTACTGCTACTCCTAACCTTCCATGATCCTGATGCATGCAGACACCTCTTAATTTTAACTGATTCCCATTCAGAAAAAATCCATGATTCGGATCAAATTTTATATCTCTGAAACCAAAATCAGCACAATCCTGATCCAGTAGTTCCTCTTCTCTGTATAAGCAAATTCTGACTTTATACAAAGCACAATGCTCCAAATCCCAAAGAACCGGACACTGAATAGCTGCGTTCATCTTTTTTCTGTTCTTTCCAAATTCAATGGTTGTATTATCATTTCCTTCACAGACAATTGCTCCCTCTGGATTCATAATCTGATAAATAATTTTCAGTTTCTGACATTCTTCAAAACTGTAAATATCTAAATCCATCTCCAGATCCCAGCAGTCTCCATGACATCTTTTAGGTTTTACCCTTATTCCCCACATATCCAGAGCAATTTTATTTGTTTTAATCAGCCAGACATTCCTGTAAATTCCTGCCCCTTCATACCACCATCCTTCCACATCACCATCATTTGTAATGTGTACGGAGATCACATTTTCTTCCCCGTTGCAATAAACATAAGGAGTCAGGTCCATATAAAAGCTGTTATACATACTTGAATTCCGTCCTACCGGATGTCCATTCAACCATACCTCCGTATTTTTTCCTGCTCCCTCAAAATATAATAGGATTCTTTTATCCGAATCGTTTCGATTTAATCGAAAAGTTCGACGATACCATGCATTTTCTCTCTCATGTCCACCATGCGATTCATTATTATCCCCAGAAGGAATCTGCTCAATTACATAGTCATGCGGCAGTGCAACATCTGAAAATTCTCCCTCATAAAATAATTCCGAAGCTGCATTTTGACCACTCTGAGCCTTGGCATGCATATAAGTTGCAAAATGCCCTCTAATCGTATCATATGGAATTTCACCCCGAAAGAACTTCCATCCTTTATTCATATTTAATTTTTCTCTCATTGTATTCTACCTCAAAAAAAGTTGCTTGTTCCCTGTAACAAAATTTTCTTTTTAGCCACCTTTTCTAATCATTTATTCGAAAACTTACGAATAATTTAATCAAACTAAATTTCAATTTTGCACAATTGGCACAAACAACTTTCCTTTTTTCTTTTTAACCTTTTATAGATCCAATCATTACACCTTTGACAAAATGCTTCTGTACAAACGGGTATATACATAAAATAGGTACAATTACCAAAATCATCGAAGCAGCCTGAATACCTTCCGGTACGGACTGTACTGTCGAAGCATCAATATTCAGACCAGTCTGAGATGCCATTGTTGCACCCATCATAATATTTCTCAAATACAAAGTAACCGGATAACGATCTCCATCATTCAAATAAAGCAATGCAGCAAACCAGTCATTCCAGTATGCAACCGAAATAAATAAGGTCATTGTCGCTAAAATTGGTTTAGATAAAGGCAAGGCAATTTTAGTAAAAAAACCCAACTGAGATAATCCGTCAATACTGGAGGCTTCTTCCAACTCAACCGGTAACCCTTCAAAATAAGTCTTCATCAATAATACATTATACGGAATGATAGCTCCAGGTATAACAATCGCCCATATTGTATCTAACATATTCAGATTTTTAATCAAATTATACGTCGGGATCAGTCCACCACCAAAAAACATCGTAAATACAATTAATCTCAAAATGACTACTCTTCCAACCAGTCTCTTTTTCGATAAAGCATACGCACAGATCGTTGTCATAAAAAGGCCAATCACTGTTCCCAATACAGTATACACGATGGTATTTTTATAATTAATCCAGAACTTACTTTCTTTCATCAAACCTTTATATGTATCCAAACTGAAATCAATTGGTAAAAGTTTAACCTCTCCTGTTAAGATTCCTGTATTACTACTCAATGAAACCGCCAATTGATTTAAAATCGGGTATAAAGTAAGAACAATAAGGACGACCATCAAAATAATATTAAATATTTCAAATACAATTCTACTTTTGCTCTTTTTCATTCTTCATTGTCCTCCTACCACAATCCGCATTCCCAGCGTTTATTCGTAATACGATTTGCCATCCACAATAATGTCAGACTGATTACTCCCTGGAATAATCCAACTGCAGTACCATAACTGTAATTAGCACCCATAAGACCAATACGATATACAAACGTCTGAATAATGTCTGCTGTTTCATATGTTGTTGGAGTATACATAAGAAGTACCTTTTCAAAACCTATATTCAGGATATTTCCCAGAGAAATTATCAGATTGATGGCAATCGTAGGCAACATAATCGGGAGTGTAATATGAATGGCCTGTTTAATTTTTCCCGCTCCATCTACCATAGCTGCCTCATACTGTTCCTGATCTGCTGAAGAAAGAACCGCCATATAAATAATCGAATTCCATCCTACAAACTGCCATAATTCAGAGCATATGTAAATAATTCGAAACCAGAAAGGATCATTCATAAAATAAATGGCCTCTCCGCCAAAATATTCTATGATTCTGTTTACAATTCCTGTAGATGGTGATAACATGGCATTCATCATTGCCACTACAACGACCACAGAAAGAAATCGAGGAATAATCGTAACAGACTGCACTACTTTTTTAAATTTCTTTTGCATTAATTCATTCAAAAGAAGTGAAAAAATAATCGGTATCGGAAAACAGATCAGTAAACTGATACCACTCAGAACTACCGTATTTTTAAAGGCATTCCAGAAAGCCTCATCCTTTAAAAACATTTCAAAATACCGGAATCCTTCCCAGGACACGCCAAAATATGATTGCCCCGGAACGTATTTACGAAAAGCAATAATATTTCCAAACATAGGAATATACTTAAATACTACAAAGTAAATAATAGGAAGAATCAGAAAAATATATAACGTTGTATTCTTTTTCATACTGGTTCCCAGTTCTTTTATGCCTGTAAAACCAGGTTTCTTTTCTTTTTTTTTGCTTTTTTTCATTTTAGGCCTCCGAACTTCACTCGGTTATCTACATGAATCAGATACGGCAGCAAATTCACTGCCACCGTATCCCTTCATTACTTTACAGTTTTCAACTCTTTTTGTCTATCTATTTGCCCATGCTTCACTGTATATTTCTTCTAACTGTTTGCAGCCTTTATTCTCGCACTTTTCCACAAAACTATCCCAGTCTTTTTCTACATCCATTGTTCCAAAAATAAATCCTTCCAAAGATGCATTTACATAGTCTACCAGGGTAGACGATACCGCGGATGTTTCATCCATCTGATCCGGAGTCAACGGAGATGCCGGATTGACAGGCGGTACACAGTCATTTTCAATACAATAATCATAGATATCCACTACTTCCTGTGGAAGCGTAGCCTTATAATATTCGGTATCGAATCTTACACAGAAATTATTTTCGTAAAGACCATAGTCCGATTGATAATTGATCGTATCATCCAGAAACTTTTTCTTTCCATCTTCTACTTTATATGTAGTACCTTCTTCTCCAAAAGTCATAGCTACCATAGCTTCATCTGAATAAAGCCAATCAATCATTCGTAATATCGCTTCAAAATTATCCTGTTCTGCAACAGTAGCCGGAAGTACCCATGCCTGTTCCCATGGTCCGTTCCACTGCAATGCATATTCATTTTCTAAACCTTCAGGAGGTGCCATTGCAACCATATTGAAATTCTCATCAAAAGCTTTTCCTTCCTGATTGAAAAGTTTACAGTTTGTAGCCCAGTCATATACAATAAATATTTCGCCTTTGGCAATTCTCTGTTGGTACACACTGGAATCCTGTGTAGAAAATTCCGAATCTAACGCTCCTGATGCATATAATTCTCTCGCATAAGTAACAAACTGTTTCCAGTTATCAGTTGTAGGAGCAAACACCCAATTATCCTGCTTTTCATCATAAAACATTCCATCTCCTAATGTCCAGCCGGCAATTGTATTATAAGCGCCTGCAATTCCTGCCATAATATTGTTCGTATAGAAACGATTGGAAATAGGTGTTGATTCCGGATATAACTCTTTTAATTTTAACGCTACATCTTTCAGTTCCTCCAACGTAGTTGGCATTGGCAAATTATTTTTCTCCAGAATATCTTTTCTGATCAACCATTGATGATCCTGAATCGTAGCCGTTTTTGCTTTAATCGGAAGCATATAGTATTTTCCGTCTGCCATTCTCTGTCTGTCCATATATTTTTCCAAACCGTTGTCCTTCAGGTATTTCTGAAAGTTAGGAAGTTTATCCACATAATCACTGACTGGCAACAACAGACCGGACAAAGCATCCTTTGGTTTCGGGAATGTTTTTGTAACAATGTCCGGTATCTCCCCGGAATTAAATACCACCTGGGTTTTCGTAGCCTGGTCAGAAACCGGCACAGACTGAATATTCAGCTTTACATCTGCATTCTCTTCAATCATTTTTAAAGAAAGCCAATCTTCAGAAAACGGAGCAGCTGCATCTTCAAAAATCATCATTGAGATTTCATTGCTTCCCTCTTTTGCACCATTTGCAGAGTCTGATTTCTTGTTTTCACTTCCACAACCGCTCATACATCCTACTACCATTGCTGTAACAACCAGTAGACTTATCAGTTTCTTTTTCATTATTTTTCCTCCTATTTAACATTTTATTTAACTTGTTTTTGTACATTTATTATATTCTATTTTTCTTTTCTTTTCAATACCTTTTGTAACATTCCATGTTTTACATAATTTTTCTTGTCACTTTTTATATATTTTGCATAATTATGGATTTTCATATATTTATAAAATATTGATTCTTATCCCATTTTATATTTAATTTTGTATATTATATTTCCTCTAATTTCAAAAAAAACGGGTCAAAACCAAAGTTTTATCCCGTTTTTTCTCTGATACTATCTTTTCTCATCCATCGTTGTCTTTTTTCTCACCGCTGTGATCATAGGTAGCCCTGTATCATAATCTAATTGCCTGGGCTCATATTCCTCATTTTCTCTTTGTCTTGTATAACCATCATTTTCCCAACGAGCAGTTTTATCTTTTCTCCATGGTCTGACACCCCACTGATATCCACGATAAGGATCTCTGGTCTGATTCATATGTTCCAACAACAAATCATGCAGTTCATTTCTTACACAACTATATTCTTCGTTGTTGATAAGATTATGTATCTCATACGGATCTTTTTCCATATCATACAGTTCATCACTGTCCAAAAGATGAATTACCAGCTTGTAACGTTCATTTACAACAGCCCGCATCATCTGTAATCCTCCGAAACCATCATGATCCGTCTCGTAACGTGTAAATTCAAGATATACTTCATCATTAATTTTTTCTTCATGATTTCGTATCTGTGGCAACATACTTTTTCCTTCCAACAATTTAGGAACAGGAAGTCCCATATAATCCATAATCGTCGGTGTAAGATCGATATGAGATGCCGGCTCTGTAATAACTTTTCCTTTCTCTCCCCCACGTATGATCAAAGGTATGTTCGCCACTTCTTTATACGCGGTTGCATTTTTCATTTGAAGTCTGTGGGCTCCTAACATATCTCCATGATCAGATGTATAAATTACAAGTGCATCGGGTAATAATTCATCAATCTTATCTATCACTCGTCCCATTTCATAATCAACAAAAGAATTACATCCTAAAAATAAAGCCAATTGTTTTGAAGGACGATTTATTTCCTGTATACTGGAATGAAGTGCATCACCCGCCCACAATCTTTGCATGAAAGGTTTCTTACTTAAGTCATCTTGAAAATTCGGGTTATCTGCAAACTTAAATCCGGAATACATGGTATTATAAGGTGCAGGACACAAACTAGGACCATGTGGTTCATCATAAGACACCACCAGAAAAAAATCTTCCTCTTTATATTTTTCCAAGAAATCAAGGGCACGGTTTGAACACTGATGAGCATAAGTAAAATCTTCACTCATATCCTCCTCATAAGAAGTATCTGATTTTCTGGATTTTATTCTCTCTTCTGCAGTTAATTCTTCAAGATAACAGCGCATATCATACCAATACTCTTCGTCCCACCCTTCTGGACATTTTCCCAATCCAAAATAATCTCCACCATCCAGATGCCATTTCCCGATATATCCACAATGAATATTATGATCACTGAGTCTTTGTCCAACTGTTTTAACATTATCTCCGAGTGCAACAGAATTAGTCACCATACCATTTGAATGAGGGAATACTCCGGTAAAAATTGCACTTCTTGCCGGACCGCATACTGGTTGACACGTGTACGCATTTTCATAGCGCAATCCCTGCGCTGCCAGCCTGTCCAGATTCGGTGTCTTCATTCTTTCATCCCCATAACACCCTAACATATCCTTTCTGGTTGTGTCTGTCATCAGTAAAATAATTTGTTTTTTCATTTTATTAATACCCTCTCAACTTGCATATTTATTTACATTTCATTATAAAGAGAAGTCACCATATTAAAAATTTTTTCATTAGAAAAAATAGAAGTATAATTCTCTTTTGTCTTTTTCAAGTGCAATAACATAGCATCTTTCACCTGAGCAATTTCTTTTTTCTTCAATGCTGCTAAAATTTGTTCATGCTCGTTATATGTTTCCATAAAACGTTCCGGTGTTAACTGTGTCAGCCATCGCGTACGCTGTGTCTGTAAATTAATCCTGTGATTAATGTCTAGAAATCGTTTGTTTCCTGCCGCTTCAAATAGAATTTGATGAAACTCATGATCACATTGAAAAATATTTTCCAAATTTCCTACCATGATATTTTCACGCAATTTTTTCTGTAATTCAGAAATATTTTCTAAAAATTCCAAGGATACCCTGTCTTTATTCAAAATAATTTCCAGTACTTTTACTTCTATTGCCTCCCGCACCTCAATGATTTCTATAATATCATCAAGATGAATAGGACTTACAATGAACTTGGATCTTTTTCGTTCTAACACCCCGTTATCAACCAAAAGCATCATCGCTTCTCTCACAGGCGTACGACTGACTCCTAATTCCTTTGCAATTTCCGCATCAGAAACCACATCTCCTGATTTTATTTCATAATTTTCTATTTTGTTCAGTAAAATTTCCGTTGCTGTCGCTACAGAATCCCTTCCTATTCTTGGCATAACATTACCTCCGCTTCTCATTTTTCATCATTGTTCTTCCCGTTTATTCACCGTGATAGAACTTTGGAGAGTATCCCATTTCTTCTTTAAATATTCTGCTGAACTGTGAAGATGAAGCAAATCCACACATCTGTGCAATTTCTGTACAGGAATAATTCTTTTCTTCCAATAAGGCACATGCATTTCGAATCCTCTGTTGAATAATGTATTTTTTAATAGATACCCCTGTGATCTTTTTAAATTTCTGCCGTAGATAGTCATAATTGTAATTCATTTCTTTTGATATATCAAATACATTTTTCCGAAATATCAGACTCGAATCTATTTCATTAATCAGCTGGTAAATATCCTTATCTTTATTTTCCACCCTGCTTTCTCTTTCCAGTTGTATCAAAATTTCCACAATTATCACATTACACAGATCATAATATCGTAATTTTTTATTAGTATATTCTTCCACGATACGCAAAAATAATCGATGCACGATATCATTACCCAAAGGGTAGATTCCGGATTGTAACATTTGAATTTCTTTTTTACTTTTGAATCTTATACATATATATTCCGTATAACTTTCTGCCACATAATCTTTTATATCTGTATTTTTCATAAGCAGAACTGAATTCTTTTCATATTTGTAATCAGTTTTATTAATTCTTACTCTCCCGCATCCGTTACAAAAATAAATCATCTCATGACTGCTGTATGAAAAACCACTGATACATTCATCTGGCTGGTAAAACATGGAAAACACACTTTCTAATTGTATATCCATTCAAACCTCCGAATCATGCAAAAAACAGTTTAAACCTCTCCGATTTGATATATTATTTTTTCTTCTATATGTGTATTATATAATATCATAAGATAAAAGAAAAGAGGTTTTTGAATGAAAACAAACAAAGATTACTTCGCTTTAGAAGCAGGGCAGCCACTGCAGAAGCATCTTTCTACCACATCCGGCAGATGCGTTCAGGATTTAAGCGGCAGAAACTGGAAAATGGAAAAAATGCGTATTGGACAGGGAGTAGCTGAAGGAATTCACTTATTAAAAAGCGAATTGTCCGGCAACAATTTCAGTTGGAATGCTGCTTCTGTTCCAGGAGACGTCTATACGGATCTGTACTTGGCAGGAGAACTTGAAGATCCTTATTTCGGAAGAAACATGCACAAAGCAAAATGGGTACAGGAATATGAATGGTGGTACAATCGTGCCTTCAACGTAGAAGAAGACATGATTGGTAAAGATATCCAGCTTGTTTTCGAAGGTGTTGATTATTCCTGTGAGGTATGGTTAAACGGGACCTATTTAGGAACACATGAAGGAATGTATTCATCCTTTTCATTTACTGTAACAGATCATCTTATTTACAGTCAGCCACATGTTCCTGTGAATCTGTTGACAGTAAAATTAGATCCACCGCCAAAAAATCAGCAGAATTTCGCTGGTATGAAACATAATTTCGCCGGTGATTATCTGACCGGACTGATCCCATTTGGAATCTGGCAATCAGTAAAACTGATAGGAACACAAAAATCTGTTATTGAAAATTATCGATGTGAATATGACATCCATAACAATCTGGCCACGGCTCATTTTGATATTAATATCCGAAATCTGCAGCAAGAAGAATTAAACGGCAAACTTCAAATTCAATTGGCAGATCAGGATCTTACACACACCTGTAAACAATCTGTTTGTTTGTCTTCCGGTGATTCTACGATCTCCTGCTCCTTTGATATAGAAGACCCTAAATTATGGTGGCCTTACGATTTGGGTGAACCATTCCTTTACAATCTCACGATTCAGCTGACTGTAAATGAAACCATTCTGGATTCCATCCACGATAAAACTGGTATTCGTACCGTAACAATGCAGATGAATCCAGGTTTCACATCGGAAGAATCTCAGATTCCCTGGACATTTACTATTAATGGTAAAACAATGTTTTTGCGTTCTGCCTGTTGGGGTGGACAGCCGTCTTTCTTCTATGGACGGAATTCCTCTCAAAAATACAGAATGTTTCTGGAAAACGCCAAAGAAGCGAATATCAACAATCTACGTATTTTTGGCTGGCATCCTGCAGAAACCAAAGAATTTTACGATATCTGTGATGAACTTGGTATCACAGTCTGGACTAATTTTTCGTTCGCTACACAGGAATTCCGGACAGATCAAAGCTATCTTGACAAAGTAACGCAGGAAATTCAGGGTTCTGTGATTTCCAGAAGAAATCACCCTTCTAATATCATGTGGATGGGGGGCGAAGAAGTATTTTTTACTGAAGCACATGTGGAAAGTGGAAACAAAGCATTGATGCAGATGATTGGAAAAATCACAAATCAATTAACTAACGTCCCTTATGCTGATGCTTCTCCTCTGAGTTCAAAAGAAGGTATACGCATGGGTTACGCTACAAAAGAATCCGCTCATGCTAATTCTCATTACTATGCTGCCGGCGCAATTTTTATGGAAGATTATTATCCGAATCTGGATTATTGTATTATTCCCGAACTTACAGCTGCTTCCGCTCCAAATGTGGAAAGTCTCAGAAAATTCATTCCTCAAAACGAATTATGGCCTATGGGATTGAGCTGGGGATATCACGCGGCGGATATTGATGTTCTTAAAAATTTAAATTATGAAGTGTTTGGCGATACCAGAATGGGATCTCTGGAGGAATTTGTTGAAGCAACGCAGATTTCTCAGGGTACTGTGGCACAGTTTGCCTTGGAACATTTCCGTCGCCAGAAACCACACGTAAGTGGCGTTGCTTTGTGTCATTTTATAACAAATTGGCCAATTATCAAATGGGATATTATTGATTACTATGGTACCAAGAAAAAATCTTTTGACTATGTCAAACGGTCCTATCAGCCACTCCTTCCTTCTTTGGAGTTTTCCAAACGAAGATGGCTTCCCAATGAGAATTTTTCCGGAAACTTATATATAATCAACGATTACTACAAGGAATTCCCTGACTTACATTATGTCTGCGAAGTGAAAGACTGTTTCGGAAACACCATTCATTCCGAGGTATTTAATGTGTCTGTAAAGATGAATTCTTCAAAGAGTTTCAAAGCATTACACTTTACACTGCCTGCTGATGCAAGAGAGTATTTCACAATTCATTTAAAACTTTTCAGCGATTATACACTGCTTTCCGAAAATGAATATCGTTTACTCATTGCAGATCAAGAAGAAGCAAAGAAAAAAGCATATGAGTTATATACCGAAATGCATAAAAAATCCCGAAAATATGGAAAAGGATATTATCGTTATTTCCCTCAAATTTTCGAAAACCTTTAATTGCTAACTCAAACTTCCTCCACTATAAACAGAATATCCATCTTTTTACCATAATTATCTTTTCCGCGAATGTATAATTTGTATTATAAGTCAAAGATGCCGCATACTTCAAGAAAATTTTGAAAAAACACAAACCAGCTTCCTGCTTTACACCTAACTTTTTGCATTTTCAATATTTCACTCCCTGGAAACCAGTTTTATGACCGCTTAACATAAGACAAACCTCCAAGCCGGTACATAATCTTATATCAGCCTGGAGGTTTACACAAAATAGTGCTCTCTTCGTTATTGTTTTATTTTGAAATTTTCACCTTTCTTTTGGGTTAATAACCGATATTTAACTTACTTCCTACAGCAATCTTCAGACCTTCCATACTCATATTTTTCTTAAATGCATCATCTATTTTCTCTAATGGATACCAGTCTGTTACCATTTCCGAAACAGGAATTCCTATTTCAATTGCTCTGCGAATCATCTCAATGGTACGCGGATAATTCTGCGGTGCATATGCATAAGAGCCAACCATGGTAATTTCTTTGAAGCAGATATCTTTATGTGGATCAATTGAAACTTCTCCTAGTTCTACAAAGAATCCTACTTCACAGAATCCTCCTCCTCGCTTTGTAAATTTCATTGCGTTCTGGAATCCTTTTGCGTTACCTGTTGTCTGGAACACAAATCCTGCCCCAACACCTCCGGTAAGTTCTTTCACTTTCTCAACCAAAGCTTCACTCGAAGGATAATCCATAAAGTTTAATGTTGCTGCAGCGCCAATCTTTTTTCCAAGATCCAGACGTTTTTCATTTCCATCTACCAGAATAGCATTTGTGATTCCCATCGTTTTTAATACTGTAAGTACTGCAATACCGATCGGACCCGCACCATTAACAACGCAAGTAGTATTAAAAGAGATAAGCCCTGTACTCTTCGCTCTTTCTACCGCCTGAACTCCAACAGAAAGTGGTTCGATCATAATACGTGTATTAACATCAAATTCATTAACCTTGAAGAAAGTAGAACCTTCACGAAGTAAAAGATAATCAGCAAACCATCCATTTAAATGCTTCTCATCATCTGCCATAAGTCCGTAACACCCAATATTATCGCAGAGTCCGGCTCGATCCGGCATAGTCTTGCATGATTCACATTCCCCACATGGTATTACACTTGTCACAATCTTATCGCCCACCTTTACAGGTTTCCCTGTAAAATCAACAGTAACATTCTTGCCCATCTTTACAATTTCACCTGTACCTTCATGCCCCAATACTATCGGAAGACAGTTCATCGGATCTGATTTGTACTCGTGCACATCTGTACCACATACACCACATCCTTCTACACGGATCAACATTTCGTTATCACCCACTTCAGGAATATCGTATTCCTGAATCTCGAATTTCTGTACCTCTGTCATCATAGCTACTCTTGATTTTTTGATTTCCATAATAGTATCTCCTTCTCATATTATTTATAATATCTTTAAAATAAAATTTGTTGATTATTGATAATCAGCATATGACCTGATTATCTTTATTTTTTATTATCAGAGCGTTTTTCCAATATTTTCACTATAACTCCTATTAATATGGCTGCCAGCGCCATCGCAACAAACGTATACACATTAGGCCCCTGAGATCTTACAAAGCCTATAGGAGAAAATGCAATATAAACCGCAATCATTGTCCACGTAACAAAATCACCAAATCTATAGCGATTTTTCCACGGATCTACATTTACAACATGGTTATTTTCAAATTCATACTCCTCGCAAGGATATTTCTTCGCAATAAAAAACATGACAAGACAACTAATTATAAATAAAAAGGTTGTATAATATAAATAATGCATTGGTTTTATAAAATAGCAGATAACATAACCGATCATATATACGCAAACACCGATTTTTCCTGCAATTGCAGGCATTTTCTTTGTCAGATAACCGACAGCAATTACAATTAATACAGGAATATTGTATAGCAAGTTAATTGACTGGAAAAAGTTATATAACCCCTGTGGTGCATACATAAAGAGCGGTGCTACAACCATGGAAAATATACCCATTACCACACTGAAAATACGACCTACTTTCACCAGATCTTTTTCTGATTTGTTTTTTCCCCATTTTGGTTTATATATATTTACTGCAAATAATGTCGCTGAACTATTCAAAACACTATTGAAAGTACTTAGTACCGCACCAAACATTGCTGCAGCAAAAACACCGGCAAGAGGTACTGGCAGAACAGTTCTTACAAGAGTTGGATATACTGTTTCTGCATTGCTAATATTGTCGCCAAGCAGCTGATATCCCATAACACCTGGCAGGATAATGATAACCGGTGTAAATACTTTCATCAACCCTGCTAACATGAGTCCTTTCTGTCCTTCTTTTTAATTTTTAGCACCAAGTTCTCTCTGAATCACAGACTGATCTGTTTCCCAGTAAAAAATGTTTGCAATCAACATACCTGTAAACATTGTTCCAAACGGCACATCATCATTTGGTCCACCAATAGAATTTAGTTTCTCCGGAATCATATTAAGAAAATTTTGCACTCCATCAACGAAATGTCCCTTTCCAAGAGCAAGCAACGCTCAGATTACTACGGAAAATCCACCAATTAGTAATATAACTCCGTTGATAGTATCAGAAACTACTACAGCTTTTAATCCTCCGCAAACTGCATAACAACATCCGATGATACCTACCAGCCAAACCATAATCCAGATTCCCTGACCATATGTAATGTGAAACATTCCCTGAATATCAAATATCTGACTTAGGGCAACAGCTCCTGCATATAATGTACCTGGAAGCATATTGATGATATATCCCAACAGGATCAACATTGTAATGAGATTTTTAGTAGAAGCATCAACGATCCGGCCACGACAATTGCCGTCAGGCTACGCCCGCCAAGGAAATATCCGTCACTGGTTTCCATATTATCGTTTCTGGTTTTGAAATACGTAATAACTGCAACCAATCAGGCAAAAATTATAAATGATATAATTATCATAGAACTATTCACTTTACTTTCCTCCTGTTCTCAGTAGTTAATTTGAGAAAAAGATCAAGACTGCATAGAGAATGTCCTGATAGCTTTTTCAACATTTTCCTGCATTTTTTCTGTTGCTGCAGCTGCGATCTCATGATAAAACGCTACCTCTCCATTATGTTTTTCCAGACACGATTTCACTCCGTCTACACCTGCTTTTCCCATATAAGAGTAATAGTTGATCTTACGAATACCACAGTGAATTGCTTTTACATAGTCTTCTGCATTCACGCCAGATCCTCCATGCATAACCAGCGGAATCTTTACCAGACTCTTTATTTTCTCAATCCTTGCAAAATCAAGTTTAGGTGCAACAGTGTAAAACCCGTGTGCCGTTCCGAAGGAAGCCGCCAGTGCATCAATCTTTGTTTCCTCCACAAATCGCTTTGCATCTTCCGGATCCGTATACATATCCTCCGGTTTTATGCTCCCTACATTTGCTCCTCCTGCTTCACGTCCACCCATAATACCAATTTCTGCCTCTACATCTGCACCGTATCTTCTTGCATATTCAACTGCAATCTTTGTGTTTCTTACGTTTTCTTCATATGAAAGTTCAGATCCGTCATACATAACTGATGTAAACCCAAGTTCCAGGCAACGCTTTAAGCATTCCAGATCACTGCAATGATCCAGATGTACTGCAACCGGAACTTTAGCATTTCTGGCAACCGCAACCATTACAGGTGCCATAAATTCCACAGGAGCAACATCCTCAAGCAGTGGAATATACATCAATATAACAGGCACATTGTACTTTTCAGCGGTCTTCACAACCGCAAACATATTTTCTAAATTCGGGGTATCAAATGCACCAACCGCAATATTTCTAGCTTCTGCGATCTTCAGCACTTCGTTCATTGTTGTTAACATTTATGCTTCCTCCAAAAGTTTTATCTTAACACCATATTTTACTATTTCATTTTCCTTCAACATTACAAGCTTACCACTTTGATTAACCTTTTTACGGCCGTTTGGATTACAGTTTCCGGGTTCCAGTCCCAGTACATAATCGTATTTCCCCATCATTTTCCACTCTGTAAAACACGGGAGTGATTCGGGATCAAAAGATATCTCCACACCTTTTTTAATATCAGGATTATATATCTTTGCAACTCCTTTTTCTTCAAAAGAATGGTAATAGCAAGCCTCCTCTGTCATACTGCCCGGCTCCGAAATCTCTTTCCAAGTAGAAATGTGTTCCCTTGCATATTCATTCCTAGGCCGAACATCACATGAATTTATTTGTAGCTGCGCATGTTCTGATAATAATGGATAGCCCATGTTCATGTGGTACATAAACATACAGGCGGATTCCTTATCTTCTTTATTTTGAATCTGATCCTTAATTTCGATCGTATTATTTTTTTTGCCTATATGAATTTCTCTAACCAACTCCATCTTGTCCATAAACAAAGCCGCCTGCGATATAATTGCGTGGATGATATAATCGTCATCATTTTCACTCCAATAACAGTGTTTGGCTGGCTGATTACTGATCCTTCCATGAAGCGGGTATGTAATTCCATCTATTTCACAAACCTCTCCCACATTATCTAAACCGCAGGTTGTCAAGAAGCCCCCTGTGAAAGAACGCACCATTTCCGATTGATTTGCATCATAATATTTGGACGAAACATAACCACAAGGTGCAAAATACCCCATGTTATCTCCCTTAAATATTACCCGGGTAATATCAGCACAACGATCTGGACAGACTGTTACCTCCAGCCCCAGTCCATTTCGAACGCGCATGATTCGCACACCATCAGCTTTTCCCTCCAAAAGATAACATTCTTCTACACCACGTATCTGATCTGGATTCCCCAAATAGTAATCTTCTTTCACCACTTTTTCTCACCTTTTTCTTAATCAATATTAACAATCTCATATCCTAAGTAGTATTTAAACGCTTCTTCCAATACCTTCTTCATATGTCCAACACCAACTGTTGTATGATGTTTAAATCCATTTCTGGCAAGCTTGTTCAGCTTACTTTCAAGATTAGGAATTTCAGCTACACCTCCGCAGCCAAAATATCCATCTTCAATAACATCATCCGTAAATCTTCCTTCACTGAAATAGATATAAATCTTTCCGTCTTCCATCTTGCAGTTTGAAAATGTCATATCAAAAGGCCTTATTCTTCCTTCATTTGCTCCCCAGCCGTGTCCGGGTGCCGTCTTGGCAATCATCTTATGATCAATAACATTACCTTTACAAGTCATCAATGACTGCGGAACAGGTCCACAATGGAAAAGAATAACTTTATTTTCTTCCTCTCCATAATTATTGTTCCAGTCAAGACAAGTAGATGCTTCTTCCGATGCAAGAGACAGGGCTTTCATAGTAAGTGCAGAACAGAGATCCATTTCACATGAAGCAATAATTCCTCTGTCATTTAATTCGCCTAACAATACACACGGAGTGATATGAAGAATATCTTCCATTTCATTCCAACAACGTAGTGTCAGTGCATCCAAATGATATTCTTTTATATATTCGTCCAGAACAACACTTGTCTTAGCAAGTGTATTCATATTCTCTTCCGGCACACAGGAGCAGTTAGTGTAGTTCTCAAGAATTCCTCTCTTAATAATTACATCCTCATCATCGTCATTCTTGTTCTGTACCTTAAAAATTAATTCTGACAAATCGAAAGATTCAATATTAATGCCATATCTCTGTGCCGTTACCTCATCGAAACGAACAGTCTTAAATGCAGTTGTTCTTGCACCAATGCATCCCACATTCAACTTTTTCATTCCCTTTACAACACGACATACTGCAGCAAAATCTCTGAGATTTTCAGCAAATTCTTTTGAAAGAGGATGTACTACATGGGGGGGAAATACTGTATATGGTTTCTTATATTGTTCAAAAACATCCGTCACGCTGAATTTTCCACAAAATGCATCCCTACGATGAGCAAAATCCATTTTTCCGATTTCGTCAGGATATGCCTGCATCAAAATTGGAACTCCTGCATTCTCCAGTGCAGTAATGGCCCCATTTTCATCAATAAAAATGGGCATACATAATATAACTCCATCGAATTCTCCCCGGTGCTCTTCCAGCCATTTTGCATAAATGCGTCCTTCTTCTCTTGTCTCAACCGCGCCATATCGGGTTGCTTTTTCATCCATAATCAGGTAATCATAACCTGCGTTTTCAACAGCTTCTATCATCTCCTGTCTTGCAGAACTGAGAAGCTCTGCAGGCATAAATCCTCTGTTTCCAAAATATAAAACAAATGTCGTCTTCTTCATTTTTTATACTTTCCTTTCTCCTTTATTTCTCATACAGCCTCGGATAAATCATCCTGTATTGATCAAATAATTTTTTATATTTTTCCTTCACGCCTTTTCGTGGGAAATAAGTATCTCTATAAGTGATAAATACTTTTGACGCTTCTTCCAAATTCCTGAATCTTCCACATGCAACTCCGGCAAGCAATATACATGCAACTGTTCCTGATTCAGCGGCTCCCAATGATATTATCTCTTTATCATATATATCTGCCTTTATATGTAACCACTCTTTTGAGTTTGCCCCTCCTCCTGTAGCAAAAAGTTTTTCTACTGCAATTCCTGCTTTTTGGAGGTAATCAAGATTTAATTTCATTTCATAAGAACACCCCTCCATAATTCCCTGATAAATCTTCTCTTTTGATGTGTCCATTGTAAGACCAGCAATTATTCCCTTTGCACTATTGTCCATATAAGGTGTTCCAGCGCCTGCGAAATAGGGAAGAATCAATAATTCTGACGGTTCTCCATCAGAAACTCCCCTGTTATATACCTCGTATGGATTTTGCCCGTTTTCATACGCTTCCTTTGCCTCCATAGGAGATACTTTATCCCGGTACCACTTTAACAACGCACCTCCGGTGTAAGAAAAAGCATATGTAACAAACAAATCCTTCATATACGGAACGATCGCAAATCCAGACTTCTGCAAAAGCATTTTATCAATTTTCTGACCTTTCGAGAAAGCAACTGTGATGCATTCTACAGTTCCTGTACCATCTACTCCATGCCTCTCATTAAATACTCCGCTTCCAATAGCCGCTGCAATCTGATCATGGCATCCTGACACTATAACCGGCCGGTTCATAAATCCGAGTTCTTCTGTTATCTGCAGACTCATATTTCCAGCTTTCGCTCCTATTGGAACAACCTTCGAAAGCATGGACACATCGATCTCCGCAGCATCCAGTATTTTGGTATCCCATTCTAAGGAATAAATATCAAATGCCATTGTTCTCGTTGCAAGTGAATAATCAATCTGTCTGACTCCTGTTAGTTTGTATACAATATAATCTTCAAACAGGCATATATATTTCACTTTTTTCCAAATCTCCGGCTTATGTCTTTTCTGCCAACACCACTTACATGCGCTGTACATCTTTCCCGGTGCAATTCCTGTATTCTCATAAATATAATCTCTGCCAACCGTTGCTGTGATTTCATCACATTCTTCCTGCCCATTTGGATCTGTAAACAAATACGATTTATCCAAAACAGTTCCATCTTTGTCGAGTAAAACACTCGCTTCTCCAAAAGACGTTACACAAATTGCTTCTATCGATTGTATTTGTCTGGTGATTTTTTTTATTACTGACTTTATTCCCTCCCAGACCACCTCTGCATCAATGGTGTGTTCTTCTTTTGTAATATGAATTCTGTATTCTTCATACTCCTCCATAAAGAAATTTCCCTCATCATCATAGACTGAGCACTTGCACCCAGTTGTTCCTATATCGATCCCTGCTAGATACAACTTATCACTTCCTCTCCTGAACTTTGTACTCAGTATAATCAATCAAAGACGAAATAAATAGAATTGCAGTTCGAAATAATAGTATCTTTGTTCACTCTCTTTTCACTTTATAGTTTTATATATTTTTACTATTTAATGACTGCTCAATAACAAAAAATAAGTTTTAATCCCCTGCTACAAAAATAAAACTTGTAGAAAGGTACAAACAGCAGGAATTCATGCTGATATTGATTCAAAACAACGACCTGGGAATTTCGTGTGTTGTTGAGCAGTCATTATTTACTTTTTTAACAGTAACAATAAAGTTATTTTGTTTGTTATATTGCTCATAATATAGTATAATTTTATTAAATTCCTTTATGAATCACTAATCCTTAGAAGCAGACTATGGCTACGTTGGGTGCCAAAGTCTGTTTAACGTCTCTTACAGAAAGGGGATTTTTAAAATGATGAACCTGATCTATTCTTTTGATGAAATCAACAAAATTTTATTTGATTTTAACAAACTGACTAATTTCAGAATTGCATTGTTTGACAATAATTTTACAGAGTTTCTATCCTGTCCGACCAGGCTGTCCCGCTTTTGCAAAACTCTACGGGAAGATATAACATTAAATGAAAAGTGTCATCATTGTGATTTCGAAGGTTTTGCAAAATGTACTAATGAAAGGAAAACAATAATCTATCAGTGCCATATGGGTATGACAGAAATTATTTCTCCTATTATTTCTTCTGATACTATTATCGGCTATGTTATGTGCGGACAGTTTTTTTCGTCTGATTCCTTGTACAAAAAATGGGATAATCTTCTTCCTGTATTAAAAAAACAGAATGTCGATATTGAAACTTTACATACTTTACATAATAAATATACCTTGTTTTCAACAGACATTCTTCCCTCTTTACAGCACTATCTTGAGATGATTGGAACTTACTTAAATGTAACTGGTCTTCTTAAAATGAATAAAAATAATCTTGCATATCAACTTGACAATTATATTCTAAAAAATATCAGCCAGCCGATTAATGTAGAAATGCTCTGTAAAGAATTTCATTATCAAAAGACTAACTTTTACAAAGTCACACACGAACTCTACGGCATTAGTATCATGAAGCATGTTCGTAACTTAAAAATCCAGGTAGCAAAAAATTTATTATCATCTACAGATATCCCGATCAATCAAATTGCTGCCCAAATTGGAATGGATGATTACAATTACTTTACCAAACTATTTAAGCAATTAGAAAAATGTACCCCAAAAGAATTTAGAAGGAACTCTATTAAAAAGAACATTTCAATCTGATATTTGTTAATCTTCACAGTTTTACCATTAAATGCCTTTGACTGATGCTCTAATATCAGCCAAAGGCATTCGTAATGTGTCCGTTCATTAACTTATCCAAGGAGGCCTATACTCCGAAAGATTTTGGCACAGATGCCAGCGATGTGAATGGATGCCTGGAGGCATAGGTGCCTTTCTTATTTGACTTAGGAGCCAGAATATCAGGTGTGGAGTAATTGTCAGGCCCGAAGCTGCGTAAGCAGACGTTACAATCGTGAAACATCTGATAGAATCCTGTCAGTCAAACAAGAATGTAGAAAAAGAAGCACGGCATTGTACGGAAATCGGATTTATACTGAAGAATAATTTAAAATTTGTGTCCAGTTTTTGTTGACTAGTGCAAATCAGTTAATCTATTTGGGATACTCCCTCTCAGTTTTTAAGAGGGAATCACCTCATATTCTTTGACATTCTCTATATTCTCTAGGAGAACAACCCTCTATCTTTTTAAAAATCTTTGAAAAATACAAAGCATCCTGAAATCCGACTCTTTGAGCGACGACTTTTACCGGCATGTTTTCCCGCAATAACTCCTTGCTCTTTGCTATTCGAATCATCTGTAAATAGTCCATAGGCGACATTCCATATCTTCCTTTAAACAATTTGCGCAAATGATTTTCAACAAAACCAAATTTTTCTGCTAAATCTTGATTGGATATTTTCTCGCTATAATGCTGCTCCATGTACTCTTTCAAAGAAACCGCCAGTCGTTCTTTCAATTGTACGCTATTATCATCTTGAATGTAAAAAGTGTCCACAATCAATGTCTCTAACTTTTTCAAGATATCTTCTATAGTTCTACACTGCTCTACAAGATCATTCATATCACTTATGTTCCAGATATTTTTTTCATTTTCGCCGAATTTGTTCCCATAAATCAAATATGCCTGATACAATATCTCTACGATCACCCCTCGCTTATGCGGAATATTCTGCAAGACAAACTGCATATCCGACATAATATTTTCGGGACAACTTGTCTGTCTCAATTTCTGCTTGGCCTGATTAATCATTTCCTGATTTTGTAAGCGTAATTCATCCTTTTCTGAAACCATTCTGAAACTATCCTCATCCAGCAACATATTTTCCATTGCTATTTCATGTAACATAGTGTAGATTTTAAATACTTTTTCATGATTCATTTCATTTTGATACATAAAAACCGAATGTGCTTCTTCTTTCCGGTATACAGAATTTAAAAATTCCTTTAAAAGTTTTTCATTTCTTCTACCAAATTTTTTCATCATCACAATGAATTCATTGCCTGTTCTTCCTTTGATACTCCAATATTCATTTTCTTCCAATTTGTTTTTCAAGAACTTTGTTAATTCATCTTTCAATCGTTTACGTTTCTCATTCTGTTCGTATTTTTCAAAACAATGATCTGCATAAATCACAGCCAACTCATATTCTCTGTGTTGCTCCTCCAATGATATCTTATTTTTGTGTAAATTCCTCTCAATAACCCTAGATTCTACTTCATATAAAACTCGCTTTAACTCCTCTCTTTTCGCCGGCTTCAATAAATAATCAACTGCTCCGTGGCGCATGGCCATACGTACGTATTCAAAATCCTGATATCCACTGAGAACCACAATCAGAACATCTAATTCTTTTTTCTGCAATTCCTGCAGAACCTCCATTCCATCCATCACCGGCATATGGATATCCAGAAACACAACATCAATCACCTGAGTATCTAATATATCCAATGCCTCTTTTCCATTTCTGGCACGGGCTGCTACCTGAAATTCAGAATCTGTCTGTTCGATTAAACTGCATATACTTCTTAAAATAGGTATTTCATCTTCTACAACCAGTATTCTAATCATCCATGCTCCCTCCAAGTATTACCGAAGTTCCTTCCCTTTTTTCTGTAATATCAAAGTACATATTTTCTCCATATTTTAAATATAAACGTGCTATTACATTTTTTAGCGAAAGACCGCCTATTTTCAATCCCTGTTCCAGTATGTCCTGATTCCCCATTTTGATATTTTCTAAAAACAATAAAATTTCTGATTTTTTATCCGGTGTAATCCCAATTCCATTATCCCATATTTCTATCATCCAGCAATTGTTTTCCGTATAACATTTGATTTCTATAATCCAGGGAAATTCTCTTTTTTTCAAGCCATGTTCCAATGAATTTTCGACAATTGGCTGTAGTATAAATTGAGGCATCCGAATTGCTTCACTAACAGAATCACACTTAACAAAATAGCGTACACCATCTTCGTATCGGCATTTTACAAGCTTCATGTAACAATCTACATGCCTCAGTTCTTCCCCCAGCGTTACATTTTGTTGCCAGTTAGCACTATAGCGAATCATATCTGACAGTTCCTCGCATATCTCATCTACCATTTTAAAATTTTCTTCTCTTGCATAAGCCTGAACAATAAAAAGTGTATTATGTATAAAATGAGGATTCATCTGTGCCTGCAAAGCAAAAAGTTTTGCCTCTACTGCACTTGTCTTGGCAGCAATTTCTCTGTTAGTCGCTTTTTGAATCGACAACAGCATATCATCAAATGCCTGTTTTAACACACCTAGTTCATCTTCAACTTGTATCTTTTCCAGATTGACTTCCTGGGTAACATCTTGATTTTTTTCAATCACCTTTTTGGAAAGTTCAATTAAAGGTCTTGCTAATTCTGTAGTCACCTTCTTCTGAAGCACACCAAGAATAATTAATAAAATCCCATAAATCGCCACTCCGAAAAATAGAATTTTACCAGTCTCTCTCCGCATTGCATCCTTGCTTTTTACTAAGTGAATGATTATTCCATACTCTGGGACTTCACCTTCACTGTAAAAGTACCGCTTTGTCATATGATCATTTTTTTCCTCTTGGGGGAAATTTTCCGTAATATATAAATCCGAATCCGGGGTCATTTTCTGCCAAAGTCGTACCTCCACATTTTGATTTGCTCCGCATAATTGTTGTATTAATGCCGCAGTTTCTTTTAAAGACAATTCCACTTCCACACACCCAAGCATCTTTCCATTTTTATTGATTTTTCTACTGATACATAACGCTCCCTCCTGTCCATTTTCTTTTACTTGAAATATCGTATGCCTATCTGTCTTTCGAAATTTTTCATAGAGAGTTTTTACATAATTGTTTCTGTCTGGTTTTTGGGTTTCACCTTCTTCGAAACTCTGCCCTGTAACCAGATAATCACTCTTATCATTAAAGATGCAGATTCTGGTAACCTTGTCCCTCTCTAAAATATAAGACCAGAGAAAGGTATACACTTCCATCCGAATCACCTGATTATCTTCAAAATAATTTTTATCCTCATCTTCATCAACATCTTCAATCATCTCTACAACGTACGGATTATTGCTGATTTGAAGGGAAATCGTCTCCAAAAACTGGATCGAGTTTGTTATATTGATAGTTATATTTTTTTGCATCTGTGACAGTTCTTCTTCTTCTTTTCTTTGATTTTCTTTTGTATAAGACAAGATGAGAACAACAAGAAGTATGCCCACTGCAAGAGACAACAGTTTCATATTAGAAAACCAAATATTAAATGCAAAATGTTTCCTTTTCTTCATCTCACGATACCTCCGCTATTTTTTAGTTTATCATACTATTAAACATTCTGCTACTTTCAAACACTCCTGTTTGCAGCGGAATTCATCATAGCAGTCATTCCAAAACCCGTTCAGATGCACTGGATAACCGTGTCCGTGCTGGAATTGGACATAAAAATAAAATGCCAGTTTTATTTACCGACATTTTACTCTTTTCATCTATTTGCTTCGTTTATATCTTTCCAACAAAACAGGATACTCTTCATCTGTATCTCTGTAAAACTTCTTCATATTTTCCAATTTTACCTTTAGCCTTTTACAAACTTCCTGATATTCTATATCTTCATATACATTATGAAGTTCTTGAGGATCACGCTCCAAATCGTACAGTTCCCACCCCGGAGGAGTTTCCTTCTGAACTGCCCCTGTTGCATCCAAAGGCAAACCATAATAAAAAGTTAATTTATATCTTTTTGTTCTGATTCCGTAATGAGCCGGATTGTCATGGTTATGTGCTAGATGCATCCAGTAACGGAAGTATACTGCATCTCGGATTTCCTTCTCTTCTCCTGCTATTACCTTTCTACCGCTGACTCCCTGCATCTCTTCTGGAATTTCTATGCCTGCATAGTCAAGAAGAGTAGGCGCTACGTCAATGTTCGCCATCAAAGCCTTACAAACACTTCCCGCCTGAATTTCTTTTGGGTATCTGATCAAAAACGGGGTGCGCAGACTTTCTTCAAAACTCCAACGCTTATCCTGATAATCATGTTCTCCCAAAAATATTCCCTGATCAGACGTATAAATGACAATTGTATTTTCCAGACTGCCATCCTCTTCCAATGTATTGATAAGCTGTCCGACGGACTCATCAATGGCCGCTACTGTTCTAAGATAATCTTTCAGGTATTTTTGGTATGCTGCTATTCCTTTTTCTTCAAAGTTCATACCTTCTGTACCTTCCAGTTTTCCTGTTACATAGTCATCTCTGCAAAAGTCACAATACAGACTTCTTATTCTGCTCCGCGGAGTTACAGAACTGCCAAAATCTCTTGTTGCCAGGCTTCGATGCTTCCGGTCTTCAAAAAGACTGTCTGGAACGGGAATGTCTACACCTTGAAACAGATCCTCATGCCGCTTATGATATTCCCAGAAGTCATGCGGAGCCTTGTGATGACACATAACAAAAAACGGACGTTCTTTATCCCTGTTCTCCAGCCATTTTTTTGTCATGTCTGTAATAATATCTGTTACATATCCATCATATTGTCGGATAGTGCCATTTTTATCCTGAAAACAAGGATCGTAGTAATCTCCCTGTTCACCTTCTTTCCCGTTCCCTTTAGATAAATATTGAAATGTATCAAATCCTTCGGGTACGCATCCCAAATGCCATTTACCAAACAATGCAGTCTGATATCCGGAATTCTGCAGTAGTTTAGCAAGATCAGGCCCTTTTTGAGGATTCCAGTCATCATCCAGAGTCTTCACTCCGTTAATATGGCCATATTGTCCTGTCATAATAGATGCCCTTGCCGGCGTACAGACTGCATTTGTTGCACAATAGGCATCCATACGACATCCTTCTACAGCAATTCTATCTATGTTAGGTGTTTGAAACACTTTTTCCAAAATCGAATGATAACAGCTTATTGCATTACTGCTATGATCATCCGACATAATATATAAGATATTAGGTCTGTTCATTTGTCTCACCTTATCCTTTCACAGCCCCAGCAGTCATACCTGATACAATATATTTTTGAAGGAATAAAAACATGATTACAATAGGAATCACTGTCAATGTCAGTACTGCAAACACATAATTCCAGTTTCTTGCATATAAACCAAAGAAATTATAAACCGCCAACGGAACCGTCCATTTTTCAGATGATCCGAGATAAAATAACGGAATCATAAAATCATTCCAACATCCAATCGCTGTTACAACTATGTTCGTCACCGCAACAGGTTTCAGAATGGGCATCAGAACCCGAAAAATCATCTGTCCCGGATTACATCCATCCATAATTGCAGCTTCATCGATTTCCCTCGGAACTCCTTTAATGAAGCTGGAAAATGTCATGATCGTAAATGGCATCCTCATTCCTAGATAAATACAGATCACCGCAAAATGTGTTCCGTATATATTAAGCACTTTTAATAACCAAAATGTTGTGGCTGTTTGCAGTGTCATTGTCAATCCAAAAACAAAATAATAATACAATCCAGTTCCTATTCTGTCACTTCTTCTGCCAATAATAATTCCTGCAATTCCACCGAATAAAATTGTGAAGAATGTAGCAAATCCCGTTATCAGCAGACTGTTTTTATAACCATTTAATATATTACCTTCCTCTATTACATAAGAATAATTATCCCAATGGAAAGTCTCCGGCCATGATAAATCAAATAACATCGCCTGCGCCGGATCCTTAACCGATCCCAGTAGCATCATAATAATCGGTATCAGGTAAATACAGGCCAGTACAATTAACACTATATATTTAATTCCATTCATCAATTTTCTTCTTTTCACTACAGAGCCACCTCTTTTCTGGTTAAATATCTGTTTAGTACAAACGAAATCAAAACAACTATAACTGCCAGAATAACAGATGCCGCACTAGATTCTCCCAAGAGTCCGAGCCCAAATGCCCGATACACATATGTACTCATTACCTGCGTATCAAATCCCGGGCCACCTTGCGTCAGCACATAAATCAGATCAAAAACCTTTAAGCTACCTGTAATGTTCAACGTAACGGTTACTGTAAAAGACGGTACAAGAAGGGGTAATGTAATATAGCGAAACTGATTAAATTTACTGACTCCGTCCACATCCGCACTTTCATAATAATCTGTTGATATTGCCTGCAGACCCGCTATAAAGATAAACATATTAAACCCGGACCACATCCATCCTTCAATCATAATAACCGATGACATGGCTGTCGCATACTTTGCCAGCCAGTTAACTGCTAAAGCAGACAAGCCCAAACTTTCCAACAAATTGTTTAAAAGGCCTTGGTCTGCCAGAATTGAAGTAAAGATTACACCAATAATCAGAGGACTCATAACACAGGGAATATAAAAAATTGTCCGTAAAACATTGTTCAGCCTACTTACCTTCAAAACTGCCAATGCCAGCAATAATCCAAATGCAATTTTTAAAATTGTAGTACCGACCGCAAACAATAATGTATTTACAACCGCACGCACAAAAATCTTATCCTGCAATACTGTCAAATAGTTTGTCACACCACGGAATACCGGCGTGAACATTCTTTCTATATTCCAGTCAGTCAATGAGAAAAAAATACTGAACAAAAAAGGAATAATAATAAACACAGAATATACTACTACTGCCGGCACCAGCAAATATAATGGATACGCTTTTTTATTTAACTTATTTCCCATTTTTTCCTCCAAAAAGGCTTCAGAAGAATATCTGAAGCCTTTCATTCATACTTAAAATCCTTCTACCTGTTTTTCCTTCAAAAACTGTTCTATATCTTTTTGATATGTTTCCAGAATATCCATACCCGTCATTCCTTTAGCCGGTGCATCCAGATAATATACCCACAATTTTGTAGGATTCAGCGAATCTAATAATAACAGATAATTGTTAGTTTCTCCTGAATAATTTCCTGATTCTAATGCTTCATCGTACATAGCTTTTACTTCCGGATTCACTTCGCCACCATTCACTCCATCAAAGGCAGGAAATCCCGCGTTGCCTTCAAACCATAAATCTGCGTATTCCGGTGTTGACCAAAGATCAAAAATTTCTTTCACAGTGTCCAGATTTTTACTGTCCTTAGATGCTGCAAATCCGATTGTAAACTGTCCGCTCACAACTAAATCATTTTTATCAAAATCAAACGGGCAATTAAACATTCCTATCTGAGCGTCCGGAAATGTCCCTTTTATAGTAGACATAATCCCCATACTTCCCATCATCATCGCACCTTCACCATTCACTAGACGTTCCAGAATATCATCATAGCTTGCTGTCAGGTAATCCTCATTAAAATACCCTTTTTCAAACATATTCAGATAATTATCAATCACCTCTGCCAATTCCGGATAATCGGTTAACTTTGCCTGATTGCTTTGAATTTTCTCTGCAAATTCTTTTGTTGCTTCCATGCTGCCCAGTGCCTGTGCCCATCCGCTAGACATCCAAATCTGAGGTACCCATGTATCAGACGGCAATAATAATGGTGAAATTCCTTTTTCTTTCAATACCGTACATACTTCATCAAATTCTGCACTTGTAGTTGGTATTTCCAAATTGTTTTCTTCAAATACGGTTTTGTTATATAACATTCCGGTTATTCCTGAACTGGACTGGAATGGAAATCCATATATCTTCCCATCTTCATAGGTTACCAAATCCGGATTCAATAGTTCCTTTGTCCATTCTTCTCCCGATAAGTCTGCCAAGTGCTCTTCTGGATTGAGGGTTTCAAACAGATATGGTAAATTATAATCAATCATATCCGGAGCTTCGCCTGAATTTACTTTCATTTGAAGTAAGTTTACATACTGATCATCCGGAACTATCTGCATATCAATCACGATTCCTTCTTCTTCCTCCAGTTTATCTACCATTTTCTGAAGTCCTTTATAATTCCGTGACTGTTGTACCATTGCACTGACTTTTCTGGTCTCCTGCTTTCCTGTCTGACCATCGGAATCTGTAGAATTTCCTCCGCAACCACTCAGCATCCCCAAACTCATCGTAACCACACACACACCTGACAACACCTTTAAAAGTTTCTTCTTTTTCATAGCGTTCTCCTTTCCTGTTTTTCAAGTTTTCTTTCTGATAATATTAAAACATATTTTTCCTGTACGCGATATGGCAATATCCAAACTAAAATATGTAAAATTCCAACTTTTGTTCTGTTCTCAAATCATAACTATGTCTTTTTTGGTATTACTGGAGTGTGAAAGAATCTTAATATTCTGATAATCAAAATCCAAAATATTTCTTGCAAATATTCCTTTTGCAGGAAGAGTCCCCTTATAATTTCGACCTTCTGCACGTTGATTCCGCTGAGTGGGAATTTTATCAGATTCCCATTTGCATTCTTTATCTCCCCACACATGCATGATCACATCCGAGATCCGTACTCGTTCTATAACGTCATCTTCCAAAGAATCCAGAACAATACAACACGGTTCTTCCAACTCATACATTTCTTTATTCTTCTCTATATTATTTATAATAATATGAGAGAACAAAATATCTCTAATACAACTCGCTGTCCTAATTTCTTCCTCTAGATCCACTCTTTCTCTATGTCTGTTTGCGGTCATAAATATAGGGCGTTGAACATTATTCATAATCAGATTATGAAAAACCATTTGTCTTACTTCAGCTCCTTCAGCTGATTGAATCTTGATAGCACTACAATTAATGTTCTCAAAAATACAGTTCGTAAGAGTCAGATTCTCAATGACTCCACAACTTAACAGACCAATTCTAATCCCTGCCCATTGACTGGACATAACGCAGTTCTCGATTACGATATTTCTGCACTTCTTATCTGTATATGAATTTTGTAGGCAGATGCAGTCATCGCTACAGTCAAAATTACAATTGGAGACAAACACTTTATTACACCCGTCGAAATCTAATCCATCACCATTTTTATTTGCTCTGCTGTGTATATCAACTTTATCAACCTTTATGTTTGTACATCCTATAAAAGCATTGGTCCATGAAGCAGGTGCCTCCAGATGTATCTGTTCTAACGTTATATTTTCGCACTCTAAATACCGAAACATCATAGGTCTGAATTCAGAAAATTCCTCTCCTCTTCCATCAATAATGCCTTGCCCTTTAATACAGATGTTTTTACATTGTTCTGCATAAAATAGACATAAATCCATATGTTGCTCATCTTTATACAATTGTTTATAAGTAGCTTCCGCATAATACTTTCTATCCGTTTGGGCTGAAATTTCCCCATTTTGCCCAAGTTCTATCGTTACATTTGACTTCAAAAAAATAGTACCTATTTTATAGTTACCTTCATCAACTACCACGACACCTCCTCCGGACTTTGCACACAAGTCAATGGCTGATTGTATCGCTGCTGTATCGTCTGCTGTTCCATCTCCGACTGCGCCCATGTCTTTCACTTGAATGTTCATTATCTTCACCCCTGAATTTTTATAAAATACTTCTATTCCTTGTAATAATTCTCTATAACTTGTGAAAAATCATGCTTTCTTTTCATAAATACAGTCTCATCTCCTCTAATCTCTATCCTGGAAAATAATTGTTCATCTCTTACAGATGCCCCCACATAAATCATCCAGACACCAGGTTTAAGACAAAGCCTGCCCTCCATATCATATTCAGACAAACACTCCGTATAAATTCTGATCTTGATCTGTCTTTTTTTCTGTTTTTTTATAGTAGTTCTGACAAACCCCACAAGATTCTTTTTTTCCTCGTCCACATGGCGCATATAAACCTGTCCTATCTCTGTTGCTGTTCTGAACCCGATATTTTCTATTATGAAAGATATATCAAAATATTCTTCGTTCATCATAACCTTTTCCGGACACCAAAAGCTATGATAAATAAATTCCGCATATGATAATCCATATCCAAAATAATATTGGCTACCCTTTTTTAAAGACTCCCGAGAATCTATTGGCCGATCACCTTCTATTGGCAAAGTTACACATAATTTACCGGATGGACATACCTTCCCGGATAATATATCAGCAATCGCATTTCCACCCTCTTCTCCCGGATACCATGCATAAATAACTGCACTGCACTGTTCCGCCAGTTTCTCAATGGCTAAAGGTCTTCCCCCAAAAACAACCATAATCACTGGTTTTCCTGTTTTACATAATTGATACACAAATTCTTCCTGTTCTTTTGGAAGCCCTACATCTACACGATTACATCCCTCTCCGCAAAAGTATCTGTTTTCGCCTACAGCGGCAACAATCATATCTGCTTTTTCTATATATTTACTTAACGCATCCGTATTAACATCCTCTCTCTTTTCTAACATATCATGTAAATTTACTCTACAGCGCTCATCCCCTCCCTGCATAGTATTCATTGTTTTTTCTACAATTCCCCAGTCACATCCTCGTTCATATAAAATATCTGCTTTTCCTGCAAAACGTTTTTTCATTCCTTCTAAAAGAGTGACTAAATGCGGGCTTTCTCTTGAAATGGACTGTCGATGAAAGTACTCTGCTATACCTGCCCATGTGTAATCTCCAAGCAAAGAATAACAGGAATCCGCTTCGGGTCCCGTCACCAGTATGCACGGAACTGTTGTGTTTGTATCTATCGGTAAAATCGCATCATTTTTCAGTAAAACGATACTTTGATGCGCTGATTTTAACGCTCTTTCTCTGTGCTGTTTCGTATCCAAATTTAGATGATATGTTTTACGTTTGTCGGGAGGATCCAAAAGTCCTGTCTTTTCTTTAACAAGCAGAACCTGCTTCACAGCCTCATTCACCAATTCTTCTTTTATCGTGCCATCTTTCACATAACCAGATAAGTTTTGATAGATTTCGCCTTTTGGCAAATCTACCGCCACTCCTGATTTCAATGCCTTACTTGCTGTTTCTAACGCATTTTTTGTATAGCCATACACAGACCATGCCTGTTTAATTGCTCCATAATCAGACACAATCATATTTTTAAATCCCAACTTTTCTCTCAGTATCTGATTTAATAATTCCTCAGACAAGATACAGGGAATCTCTTTATACATATGATATCCAGGCATCACCGCACAGACATCATACTTAATTGCAATTTGAAACGGAAATAAAATGTCATTCAAAAAAGTGACCACATCTTCATTATCCGCTCCATATCCGGCAAAATGTTTTGCTGTTGCTGCCACAGATTCACTTTGCAGACCTGTGATAAAACTCTTTGTAAAACTTCCTACCAGATATGGATTTTCACCAAAACCTTCTTCTGCTCTTCCCCATCTTGGATCCGTCACAACATCCACCATGGGACTCAGCGCATAGTAAATTCCCATCTTTTTCATATCTTTTGCTATCGTTTTCGCATTCTCATATACCAATTGAGGATTCCAAGAACATCCCATACCTATCATTTGCGGTGTAATCATCGTGTTTTTTACCGCAATACCTGTGATAACCTCTTCATGAAACAAAACCGGAATTTTACTTTTTGTCTCCTGCCTTACATACTGCTGCAGATCATCTATTAATTTCGCCAAATGCCCCGGTTCGTATGTTGTACAACTTCCAGCCTGACCTATATGCCCAATTCCATATGGAATCAGCTCTTTACATTTTCTATATGATATCTCATCATTTTCTATTAGATCCGTTATCCATATTCCACACAACTGTGCCACTTTTTCTTCCAGAGACATTTCTTTTATCATTTCTTCTATGTTTTTTCTCAATTTAACACCGCTCCATTTCTATTTAAATAATTATATTTCACCAGTACTGACACTCCTTTCAGAAATTTCATAACACAACCTCGAAAAATCAAAAAAATATAAATTGTATAAGGAAAACAGGCCGAAAGTATGTTTATACTTCCCACCTGTTCTTTCATCTTTACTTCACGGTTTTTATAAATCTGTTTTATCATTTACCCGATTCTTTTCCAAAATACCGGTGCTGATTATGAAATACTTTTATCATTGCCGAATGTTCTCCAGATTCGCAATTGCATGTCAAGTTCATATTTTTATCTATTTCTGTATCTCCTCTATACCTAATCAATTTTCTCGTACCTGCTCATTAAAATCAACATGAAATAGCACCATATCCGTTTCTTTATGACTGACACTTAAAGCACCACTTCTAGTCTTATGTACTTATCTCTTTTCCTTCTCTGTTCTAATATAATACCGTACTTGAATTCAAAACATTGAAAACTATCTTTACCGACTACGAAGTTGCTCAAATACTTCATTATAATACAATGCATTTTCAACCGGAGTATTAGCCGGAATGTGATTACCTACTGCCATAAAAAATCCAGGACATTTTTTCCCAATATCCACACATCTTTTCACTTCCCTGAAAATATCATCTTTACTGCCATTCAACAAGATTCTTGTGTCTGCATTTCCAATAAAACAATGGGTTTTCCCATATTTTTCCGCAATATATTCCATATCTGTTGTAGGTTCTAACACAAATCCATTTACTCCGCACTCCGCAATATCATCAACAAACTGCGTATACGTACCATCAGAAGTGTAAATAATTTTTTTCCCAGCTTCTCTTAAAGGAGCAAATAGTTTCTTGTAATTCGGAAAAACATATTTACGATACCATTCAGGTGATACAAAAGGTCCTGATGTCCATACGATATCATCATGGATCTTCACAACCCGTGCATCGCAATCGGCAAGCGCATTAAAGTACTGCTGAATCCACTCCGAATATCTGTTTGCTAAATGTCCAGTCTCTTCAGCATCTATTCCAAGTGCCATGAGGAGCATATCCCACCCAAATATTTCCAACAATCCGGAAACCAAAGTGATATAGATTCCCGTAGTGTTCACTGCATCAGGAGCCAGACGACATTGTTTTGCATAATCTTCATTGAAATCCTGAACAAGTTTCTGATGCGGCTGGACATTATAAACTTCTGCAGGCTGAAAATCAAAAATATCCTCTGGGTCATCAAACGGGCAGAAAACTTCTGTACTGTAATCTGCACCATCCTCTGCAAAACTTGCATGTCCCATTTTAGTTCGACATTTCTCCAGTGGTTGATTATGAATCAGTACATTCCATTTGAAACCATAATCCCAGGCCTTATAAAAAGCACTGCTCGCCTGTTGCTGTAAAGAAATTGGACTACTCTCATTTGCTGCTATACCTGTTACCTTTTCTACCAGTTTCCAGTGTCTGTCTGCTGAATATTCCGTTCTGGGAATTTTGTCAGGCATTTCCAAATTAATGGCTGCCCATCCTTCCTGATAAGACATTTCACATCCTCCTCGACATTTTTTGTCAGTCTATCATATTGATATATATATAGATATAGATTATCCCAATCAAAAATATGGAGAAATTAATACGAATTCTAGTTTCCATAAAATTGATTGGGATTTTCCATTGGCCATTTCAATTTCTTTGTTAAAATGACAATACATACATATATAGAAAGCCTACTAATAAAAAGTCAAGTACTTTTTGAAGAAATTTAAGAATTGAAAAATAGGCACAAGAAACAGGCTACCCAAAACGGCTAGCTTAACGGAGGTGATAATCGTTTAATATTTAAGACTCTTCGATTTGAGATTGCTCTAAGTTGCGTAAGCACTCCTTAACCTTGCCATAGTAGATTCGTAAGAATTTATTGGCACCAGCGGTCATGTAAACAAGGTATGGTTTTCCTTCAGCACGTTTTCTATCAAGGAACTGATAGACAGGTTCGTTTACAGGCTTGTTTTGAAGGTATGTGGACATCACTTGAAAAAGGGTCTTCCTAAGCCTTGTAGAACCATTCTTTGAAGCACGGTTGCTTCGTTGCTTGAATTGTCCAGATTCATTTACACCAGGATCAACACCGGCAAATGCGGTGATAGCTTCTCGATGTGTAAAACGAGATACATCCCCGATTTCAGCAATCAACTGAGGTCCATAGGTTTCACCAACACCGTACATGCTCATTACGGTTTCGTATTCGGGCAGTGTAGAAGCAAGCTCATTCATTTCTTTACGAATGATTTCGATGTGTTCCGATGCCAAACGCAACTGTTGAATGCTTTGCTGAATAAGGAGTTTGTAAGATTTTTCCTTTGGGAACACTGCAACAAGTTGTTTGGATTCCTCGAATAGTAAGGCTGGCTTATTTTTCTGGTAGTTATAATGATGCTTCTTACAGAATGCTTCATAGCGTTCCGTAAAGGCTTTTAGCCCGATTTTGCGGACACAATCAACATGCCAAAAAGAATAGGCATAATCAACCCACTTTTACTACCATCGTCTCTAGTGGGGCTGTCGAAGAGTTTGTTCACAACGGGATAAGTATTATCTAGGAGTGAAATAAGATTGGTTTTGGCAGCAACTTTCTGTTTCATGAAGAAAGTGAACTGCGAATTTAGTGTTTTAAGTTGTTCTCTTGTAGTATCCATACTTGAATACTCACGCAGTTCTGCCCAGTTGTCAAGAGCATACTTAGCGATTTTTCTCGCATCAGCGGGATCTGATTTTACTTTACGGAGTGTATTTTGTTTTTGACCCTTAATCAGTTTTGGATCTTACAGCTTTAGCAACAAGAGGGAAACATCCTAACTGGCTGTTAGGTGGTGTATTCCCTACAACTTATATATTAGGAGGAATACAGTTATGGAAAAACGAAAATACTTAGAAGAAATTGAAAGAACCATTCAAGCTGGTCCTTATCAAGATTCCTGGGAATCTCTCTGTCAGCATGTAACTCCCAAATGGTATAAGAACGATAAATTCGGTATTTTTATTCATTGGGGTGTCTACAGTGTACCCGCATTCGGCAATGAATGGTATGCCCGTTACGTTTATCGAAAGAACTCTCCAGAAAATAAATTTCACATCAAAAAATACGGTGATTTAAATCAGTTTGGATACAAAGATTTCATTCCTATGTTTCAAGCTAAAAAATACGTCCCCGATGAATGGGCAAAGTTGTTTAAAGCTGCGGGTGCACGTTTTGTTATGCCAGTTGCGGAACATCATGATGGTTTCCAGATGTATGGCAGTCAGTGGAGTCCCTGGAATGCCGAAAATATGGGGCCCAAGAAAGATGTTTTGGGAGAGTTAAAAACTGCAGTGGAAAAAGAAGAGCTGAAATTCTGCACCTCATCCCACAGAGCAGAACATTGGTGGTTTTATAATTATGGAAATAGTTATCCCTGTGATGTCAGTGATCCACAATATCAAGACTTTTATGGGCCGTCTCATGGACCTTCCCATGACGTTAACGACATCTACGATAATCCGCCCGATCAGGGTTTTCTTGAAGATTGGCTTGTTCGTACATGCGAGATAGTGGATAAATACCAGCCTAAAATTATGTTTTTTGACTGGTGGATTCAACAGGTTGCATTCAAACCATATTTAAAAAAATTTGCAGCGTACTATTATAATCGTGCTGTCCAGTGGGGAGAAGAGGTTGCAATTGATGCAAAATTTGACGCCTTTGTGCATGGAAGTGTTGTAAAAGATATAGAACGCGGACAACTTTCCGGAATCTCAACTGATTTTTGGCAAAACGACACCTCTGTTGCAAATAACTCATGGGGATACACGGAAGGAAACATTTATAAAAAACCAGAATCCATTATTCAGGATCTCGTGGATGTTGTAAGTAAAAACGGCGCATTCCTCTTAAATATTGGACCTAAAGCTGATGGAACAATTCCAGAAGAGGACACAAATATTTTACAGGAAATCGGGAAATGGATGAAAAAAAATGGTGAAGCTATATATGACACTATTCCATGGAAAGTATTTGGTGAAGGACCTACATTAGTTCCAGAAGGTCATTTTACGGATACGCAGCACTTTGATTTCACAAGCGAAGATATCCGTTATACAGCCAAATCCAATTCTATCTACGCAATCGTAATGAAATGGCCAGGGGACGGAAAAGTTATCCTAAAAGAAGTCGGAAGAAAAGCCGGCAGATTGCGAACCGCTGTCAAAAGAATTTCAATATTAGGATATGATATAGATCCCCTTTTTGAATATCGTGATTGCGTGGAGATTGAGGCTCACATCCAAGCCGACGAATATCCCGTTGTACTAAAACTGGAAATATTATGAATATAGAATAGATGTAGTAAGAGGGGGGATCCCCCTCTTCGTTAGTTTATACGACTACACAGCTTCTTGTGAATATGTGATTGTTTTGTGTGGTAACTTAACAATACAACATATATACAAAAACTGCTATTTTTTTATGAATTTTCCATTTTTGCGTCCTGCTCTGATCTCATTTCATTTTGCCCTTTTTGCCCCAAATGCCCCAAAACGCACTCTATATATTCAGTTTTATCTGTTCGGAAGGCTTATCAAAAGGACTCGTTTCCCCTGCTTCCAAAGGATGGAAATCTTCTTCCCTGACAGCAATATCCAGATAACAATATTCACCGTTGTATTTCCTTACCTGATATCCTTTACCCTCCATGCTTTTGAAAAATCCTGATTTTCCATGTCCCTGGCGGTCATTGTCTTTACAATATTCCTCGTACATACGGTACACTTCACTACGCTTCATTCTTTTGCCTTCTGCCTGTACCAGTTTTTCATCCAGAAATGCACAGACACTGTCCGATGCCTTTCGCAGTTCCCGGACACATTCTTTGCTGTGTTCGCTTTCGATAAGCTCTCCACGTTCATAGACATCTTTCAGTGCTGTCACTGTCATATGAATTGCATAATCCACTTCTGCCTTAATCTTTTCTTTCAAGCGTATATCTTTTTCATCTCTTGGAATCATCTGGTTCATATCCAAAACAAGGAGTCTCCGGTAAAAAGCATCCGATTTGTCTTCCAGATTCTGTGGCATTTCATTCGTTGAAAAAAGCAACTTTGCATATGCCTTGTAAAAGACCGCATCCTTTCCCTTTTTCTCATATAAAAGTGTATCTTCACCAACAGCCTTTTTCAGTACATCGGTTGTGTCCATCGCTTTACATGGGATATCCGCACAGGCATTTAACAGCTTTCCATACATCCCGGTAGCATAAAAACGTTTGTTTAAGTCCTGCAATGAGATACTGGACGTATTTTCATTCCCGATTACATGCTGGATCAGTGCAACTGCAACAGACTTTCCAGTACCTCCATTTCCTTTCAACATCAAGAACTTCTGGAACTGTGTATCCGTAGTCATACAATATCCGAAATACTCCCAGAACATCTGCTGTTCCACCTTGTCCGGTATGGAAGAATCCAGATATTTTCTGATATTTACCCCACCTTCCAGGACTTTTCCCCTATCCTCTGGATAATATGGGAAAGGAATCTGATTAATCGTCAGATACTTCGGATCATGCTCTATCAGCTCACCTGACAACACATCATAATAAGCATTTTTGAAATTAATCCAGTGGGCAGGCTGCTTATTCAACTCATACGAATTCCGGTAAATCTGCGGCTGTGTAATCAAAAGGTTATACACTCTCTGGATCATGCTGCTGTTAACCTGATCCCGATAAATCAGCTTTTGAATCCGGTATTTCAGCTTTACACCCTTAGCGTCCTCAATGAAAACTCCATGCTCATAATAATAGGGAATCTCTCCCCTTACAAAGAAGCTCACATTCTCCACGATATAATCCACAATCTCCATATCCCTCACACCAGTGACCTTCCCTTTTGAATCAAACTTGTGGAAGCGGCTTAATTCCGGATCATTCTTCGGTTCCCGCTCAAACCGCAGGATAAACTGTTCCAGGGCTTTCCCTACTTCTGGCTGATTATCCAGTTTTCCCAGATATTCTTTTTCTTTAAATAACTGCCATCCGGCTTTTCCGTTCAGACCAGCATCCTTGCAAAATTCCAGTATCCGGTCATTCATCCATTTTGTCGTGCAGGCTACGCACTCTGACAGGTTCCATGAAACTGAATTGATCGCATATCTTCTATAAAACTGTTTACGCTGAAATAATATCCATCATCTTCCTGCCTCAGATAAAGTACCTGATAACCTGACATCACAATATTCAATTTTCTGTAAATTTATCTGTTATCTTCTGAATCCATCCATTTTATACATAGATTAATTCCTTCAGGATAATTTCTTCTGTAATCGCTCTGTGCTGATTGGCAGCTCTTACCCATGCCATCTGGTCTTTCTCCTTATCCGGCAATGGATCTTTTTCTTCCAACTGTTTCAGAATAATTTCTTCCCGCTCTCTGGCTGCCTTGTCCACTTCCAGCAGATGCTCACCAATACTATCTTGCAGGAGCATTACCTGATACAGCGAATTTCTATGATTCTTCAAATAGTCTCTGCGTAAAAGCCCATATTTACCAAGCTGTTCCATCTGCTCACCAGATTTATAGGTGAGATTAGGAATCAGATATCCATTCACATTTGTATAAGTCAGTTTCATATTCTCATGACCTCGCTTTCGTTTAATTCTTATTTCATTAACTATCCATAACAGAACTGCTGGTTCATGTTACGTCATTGCTACAAAAGGTGATTTCCATATCATTTTGCGTCCAACCCGGGCAGATTTTCTTCAAAATCATGGAAAAAGTGCTTCGTTTCTGTGTTGGGAAAATGAACGGAAACACTTGATTTTACTGACTTTCTTCAATGTGACCTTATTATAACGTTCTCCCCCCACCCCACACTTTCGTTCGGATACTTCTCAAAACCAGGCAGTGGCTGGGCGCCTCGTCTCAGATATGCCTTTACCTTCTCTCCCCATAGAAATGGGTCATTTCTCCTTACAATTCCCCACTCCATCATAAGTGCTGCCGATCCGGTCACAAATGGTGTGGCAAATGATGTCCCGGTTACGTTAGCATATCCGCCGCCCGGTACGGGTGCAGTGATATTGACACCTGGTGCGACGAGATCTGGTTTTGGATAAGAAAGTCTCTCTCCACCGCGACCGGAAAAGTCTGCATAGGCATTTAATCTGGAGTCGTAGGCTCCTACCGTGATCACCTTCGCTGCCGTGGAGGGAATCGTCAATGTCTCCGATGCCACCGGTCGGTAAAATCCAGTCACCGGGTTCAGGACGTTTCCTCCTGGGAGCCACAGGTTATAGTTACCCTCCCGGATTCGTTTTCCCTGCAGATGAATCTTCCAGATTCCGCTGGTAAGATATGTCCCCACAGGAATAAAATCAAAATAAATCTCCTGTGTCACCTGAAAAGGCCCTGGTTTACCATAATAAATCAACAGATTCGTTTCCCCCGCACGATATCTCTGTGTACCGATTTTTTCAGAAAGCGTCGGCAGTCGTTCACCGGATGGCGTTTCTATGGAAATTTCAATCTCGTCTGCATATGCTTTCCACAGTTGTAGATTCAGAGTTGTCTCATAAGTCCCAATGCTCATTTCTATCGTCTCTGTCTGTCCCTGACGCAGCTGTCCCGCCGTATGGATTCTGTCATTCCCATTATTTCCGCTTCCAACACAAATGACAGAACGTCCCACATTCACTACGTTGCTGATATAAGTTTCCAACAATGAGTCTCCCTGATGTGTTCATTATAACTAGGGGAAAATTACTGTAAAAAAATTTGCAGTCTTTACACTGCCTGTTTTTCTACCGGATAAGGCGACTGATACTTAAATACAATATCAATGCTCTTATCTCCATTCACAACAATTTTTTCAATCAATTCTGTCACAATTTCTCTTGTCACTTCGGATAATGTTCCATACTTGATAAATTTCTCTATCCAGTTTTCATAAGATTCTTCTGCCTCTCCAAAGCTGTCTTTCTCTTGTTCTGCCAACTGAATCTTCGCCCTGATATCTTTATCCTGCTTTTCATATTCTGCCTTATAGGAGAGATATTCTTCTTTATCCAGAACACCATCTACATAATTTTCGTAAGTTTTCTTTTTATACTTTTGGACAGCCGCAAGTTCTTTTTGTAACCGTTCAATCTGCTGGTCTGCTTCTGCACATCGTCTCTGCACCTCCTTCTTCCTATCTGCTACTTTTAATATTTCATCCTTATCACTTTCTTTCAGTGCCAGTTCCGCTTGTCTTTGGATTTCATTTTTTACAATAGAATCCAATACTTCTTTTTTAATGAAATGAGAATAACAAACTGTGTTTCCTTTTTTGTGATAGGTACCGCACTCATAACCGTCCCGACAAGTAACCCTCTGGAAATTATATCCGCAATCTCCACAAACAATAATTCCTGCGTATGGATTTACCTTTCTCACTTCGCTATTAAATCCCGGTGTCCGTGTTCTTTTCTTCATAAGTTCCTGTACCTGCTCAAAAGTATCTTTGCTAATAATTGCTTCGTGCATTCCTTCCACAATATACTGCTGTTCCTCTGGAATATATTGATACTTTTCCACTTTATAGGATATCTTTTCTGATTTATGCTGTACCATAGCCCCTGTATAAACTCTGTTTCGCAAAATTACATTGATCGTAGGATATGCCCAGCCCTTTGCACCCGCTTTTTCTAATGCATTGGCATATTTCAATCCCTGCACCTTTCTCTTATACTCTGACGGTGTCAGAATTCCTTCCTGATTCAGTTTCTTTGCAATACCATCCCTGGAATATCCTTCCAAACTCATATAAAAGATTCTCCGTACCACTTTAGCTGCTTCTTCATCTACAAGAAAATGATGCTTATCTGCCGGATCTTTTACATATCCATATGGGGCAAACCCAGACATAAACTGTCCCCGTTTCTTCTGGGCGGTCAATGCACCTCTGATTTTCTTAGATATATCACGACTATACATATCATTAAACAACGTCTTAAACTGTGCCAATTCTTCATTACTGTGATGAACAGAATCCACGCCATCCAAAATTGCAATATAACGCACACCCAAAGATGGAAAAACACGCTCAATATAGTTACTGGTTTCAATATGTTCACGCCCAAGCCGGGAAATATCTTTCGTAATAACGCCTTGAATTTTCCCTTTGTAGATATCCTCCATCATCCGCTGAAATTCCGGTCTATTCGCAAAATAAAGCCCCGAATAACCGTCATCAATATAAATATCTGCGATTTCCAGATCCTCTGATTTAGTCACATACTCACGAATCAGTTTCATCTGATTTTCAATACTCTCACTAACTTTATTCTCTCCATCATCCTTCGACAGACGACAATATACACCCATCTGATACATCATATCACCCCATCTTTCTCAAGTATTCTATCTGGTGAACTCTCTACTGAAGCAAACTTAAAATATATATCTATTTTCTGCTCTGGATATACATAAATTTTATCAACTAACTCCACAAGCGCTTCTCTGGTAAGCTGCTTTACCGTTATTCTTCTGCGATTAAAGTGCTCCAACCATATCTTTGTTTCATTGACCGCCGCCCGCTGCCTTTGCTCTTCATGGTTCAGTTCTGATAATTCTTTTTGATATTTCTGATTCTCTGTTTCATACATCTGTTTTAATTCCAGATATTCCTCTTTGGAAAGTACTTCATCCATAAACTGTTCATATGCTCGTTTCCGGTATTCCAGATTTCTTTCTATTTTTGCCTGCAATTTTGCAATTTTACCATCCAGTTCCGGCTGTTTCTGTCTGATCTGAGTTTCCAGATTCTTCATATCCATCTTCATCTGTTTCAATTGCTGGTTGATTGCAAATACAACCAGTTCATCCAGCTTTTCAAATGTAATATGATTCAGCTCACAGTAATTCTGCCCCTGCTTCTGATGAAAACCACACATATATCCGTCATAGTCTTTATGAGATGCCAGATAACGTTTTCGCATGGCTGTTTTACATTTCCCACAAAAGAGCAGTCCCACATATTTATGTGGTTCATTGTTTTTATCAAAATAGGAAACTCTGCGCCCCTTTCTTATTTGCTGAACCCTATCAAACTCTTCTTTAGAAATGATTGCCTCATGTGCATCCGGCACCAGCTCCATTTCTTCCAGGGGAATTGCCTTTTTGTATTTCAGCTTATAAGACGGTCTTTCATGTTTCCGAATCACAACCGCCCCAGTATAGACCGGATTCTTTAAAATTCCACTTACAGTAGACGATGTCCACAGACCTTTTCCCGAATCCCATACATAATTGGTTTTTAAAACTTCCTTTTTATATTTTGCGGGACAAGGGATTTCATCTTCATTCAAAGTCCTGCAAATAACCGTACAGCCAAATCCATTTTGATACATTCTGTAAATTCTTCGAACAACCTCGGCTGCATAAGGATCAATTTCCAGATGATTATGAATTGTTTTACTTTTCACATATCCAAAGGGGGGCTGTTTCGGAGTATATTCGCCCATACTTCTTTTGGTCTGAATCGTTGTCTTAATCTTTCTGGATGTATCTCTCAAATACATATCATTCAGCAAAGTTTTTATTTCTAACATTTCATCATAAGTTCCAACGGCTGAATCATAATTATCCAGAATCGAAACAATCCGAATCTGTTTCTCCGGGAAATATTTGCCTAGATAATAGTTGGTATCAATATGTTCTCTTCCAAGTCGAGATACGTCCTTAAAAATCACCATATTGATAACACCAAGCTCAATATCTGCCAGCATCCTCCGAAATTCAGTTCTTTCAAAATTACTTCCAGAAGCCCCATCGTCTACATAAACTTTTTTCTCTGCAATATCTTTATTCTCTGCAATATAATCTCTTGCCATCTGAATCTGAGAGTGAATACTATTGCTGTATTCACCCTCTTTATTTTGCTCTTCAATGGAAATTCGGCAATAAATTCCTGCCTGATACATTCTATCCCTCTTTTCATCGGTCTTGCGTAGTCATTGTCTTTAATTGTCTTTATTTTACAACAAGAACTTAAGAAAATCAACCTGCAATTTTTCGTTCAGTAAGATTCTGAATGCACTGGATCAATGTCTTTTCCCCATTAAAATGCACTCGAATCTGATATCCTGCATGTTCATAGCTTACATTCTCTTTTTGGATTTCTTTTTTTGTATCCAGAACTTCTACAGAATCAAATAACGTATTCATGCTATATGCCTCCTTCAGCATACAGTTCTCTCTACATCCTATGCCGGCAGGATTGTACAAAAGTTCTGTATGAATTGAATTCGGCTTTCGAAAGCCTGATTACATTCTAAAATTATTCTGCACCAATCACATTGAATTGAAATTGACCGCAGATTGAGTTTTTAAGATTCATTTTCTTCCTATACAGTATCAATTCCTATTGTCCGGAACATTTGTTCGTGTTATAATAAAAAGACTTTAAGAATATAAAACACGAAAACCAAAGGAGGGATTTCTGTTGGAACGATGTGATTTTTCTTCTATTAGCACATGCCTAAAAAATCAAATCAGTGAAAGCAATCAGATGAACCAACCTGATTTTTTATACGAATTATTTGAAGATTTTATGAATGATCCGATAAATGAAGATTTTTCTATGGATAATGGTCTAATTTGCCGCTGGATAACCGGACAAGCAAAAATCAGTCCCAAAATAACCTCATATTATGCAAAACCCAGCAATCAGAAAAAACTGGCAACAACCATTCAGCGGAACTTACTTCCCTTAATGGCAGACTGCAACATGGTTATACAGGACATTTACACGTTATTCATACAGGACGATACGATTTCGGATACAAAAAAGCAGGAACTTGTATCTCTATATAAACCTTCTGATTCAAGGCTGTTGTTTTTAGCAAAAGTACTTTCTTTTGGTATGGAACGGCAATTTATTAAACGTGATACAAGAAATCAAAAACTGATTGCAGGAGGTGTTCTATCTCCGATTGTTCTGGATTACATTATGGACAGCGAAGTCCCAAAACCATGCCGTCATTTTCTAGGAAGAGAAGAAGAACTGGATGAACTCCATACTTTGTTTGAAGAGAACCGACATATATTTCTTTATGGAATTGCCGGAATTGGAAAAAGCGAGCTTGCTAAAGCCTATGCAAAGCAATACAGAAAACAGTACACCAATATTCTCTATATGGAATACACCGGTAATCTATATCAAGATATTGTAGACATGGATTTTATTGATGATCCACCAGAAATCAGTGAGCAGGAACGTTTTCAAAGACATAACCGTTTCTTACGCTCTTTGAAATCTGATACACTGCTGATCATAGACAATTTTAATGTCACATCCACACAGGACAGTTGCCTGTCAGTCGTATTAAAATACCGTTGCCGGGTTTTATTTACAACCAGAAGCCAACTGTCTGAATACTGTAGTTTTCAATTAAAAGAACTGAAAGATATACCCACTCTTTTTCAACTGACATCTGTATTTTATTCAGAAGCAGAGGAAAACCGGGCAATCGTAGAAAAAATCATAGAAACTGTACACTACCATACTTTTGCTGTCGAACTGGCAGCCAAACTTCTGGAAAATGGAATTTTAACTCCAGAGCAATTATTGATAAAACTTCAAGAGGAAAAGGCTTCTCTTCATAATGAAGATAAGATTAAAGTAATGAAAGATGGTCAGAGCAAAAAAGCCACCTATTACAACCATATCCATACCCTGTTTTCGTTATACTCCTTATCACGGAAACAGCAGGATATTATGTGCAATATGTGTTTTATGCCTTCATCTGGTATTTCTGCCCGTATATTTTCCAAATGGCTGGAGCTGCCTACTTTAAATGACGTGAATGATCTGATCGAGACAGGTTTTGTACAGTCAAGTCTCCGGCATACTATTTCTCTGCATCCAATGATTCAGGAAATTGCAGTTTCCGAGACCGCACCTTCTGTTACAAGCTGCCACACGTTATTGGATTCTCTGCAAAAAATATGTTTGATGCATGGCATTGAAGTTAGCTATTATAAAAAATTATTTCAAACAGTAGAAAACATCATGCTTTTCATTGAAAAGGACGATATTCCCCAATACCTGTTATTTTTAGAAGATGTTTTTCCATATATGGAGAAGTACCACTATCAAAAGGGTATGAAAAAAATCATCCAGGAACTACAGCATTTTATAAAAGCAAATACTTACGGGACTGCATCTGACCGTGCCTTACTATTGGATTATCAGGCAACTCTGGAACCCAAAACAGAAAAAGCGATAAAATTAGAAAAAGAAGCACTTGCTCAAATAAAAGAAACCACAAAAGAAAATGCCCACCTGGTTTCCAACCTCCATTCCAATCTTGGAGGGCTTTACCGAATCAACGGACAACTTGATCTCGCTAAAAGGCACATGAAAATGGGTATCTCTCTTTTACAACAATACCAGCTTCTTTATACTAATGACAGTATTCCTCAGATTAATAATTATGCTGTCCTCTTAATTGAAATACAAGAACCTGACCTTGCCCTGTCTGCTCTTCAGAAATTAGCACAGATTATCAAAGAATATAATTCAAACCACTGTTTGGATTATGCCCAGG
>ENA-OQLI01000165-OQLI01000165.1-human-gut-metagenome-genome-assembly--contig:-NODE-165-length-99640-cov-7.554752_pt1 | contig 99640 bp, 96 predicted proteins | sample MGYA00242805_ERZ504812 | MGnify/ENA primary metagenome ERZ504812 (study PRJEB26092, sample SAMD00036430) | human gut metagenome | host: Homo sapiens | study: EMG produced TPA metagenomics assembly of... | reverse complement strand
AAATGCTGCCGCGTCGGGTCAGGAATAGGAGGGAAAGGAAAAGAAACAGCACCGGGAAAAGCCGGGATTTCTTCTTTCTCTTTAACAGAAGAACGGCAAGAAGGGCAAGGCCCGCCAGCGCCGCCAAACCGATTACAAAGCCGATGGAGTGGTCGCCCGTACCGATGACCGGGGTCAGGGGTAGGGGTTCCTTGACGATGGGGGCCACGTCTAAGCCGTCGCCGCCGCCAAGATCACGGTAAGAGCCTCTTACGATTCCAATCTTTGCGATATCGGTTGATTCCAGGGAAATGATTTCACCGTTTTCCTGAATCGAAACAGGGTGTTGAATGGGGTCTAGTTCAAAGCCGAAGGGCGGAACCAGTTCCGCCACATAATACTCACCGTAAGGGAGAATCGAGCTTTGGGCGTATCCGTCCTCGTCGGTAGTCATTTCGTCCACTTGGTTCCCGTCAGGAGTAAATACGCCATACACAGCCCCGCCGACCGGCAGGCCGGAGGGCACAAATAAGCCTTGGTTGGTTTCAGGAAGAACAGCCTGCTTCATCAGTTCAATGGAGCCTTTCACGGTCAGGTTTTCAATGGGTTCCCCGTCGCTGGGGTCAATGGTGATCGCCGGGACTTCCTGGGGCTGGGCCTCAAAGACAAAGGGGAATTCGGTATCATTCAGCACCCAGCCAGGGGCTGTTTGGAGTTCCTTCAGGTAGTAGTTTCCAATGGGGAGATCGATGGAGGAAACGCCTTGCAAGGTTTCGTCAATGCCGAATATCTCCACCAGGGAATCTTTGGGGATTACCACGGCACCGGAACTGTCTATGAAATCCTGGGCTGAAAAAATCCCGAACCGGATAGCTTGATAAGCGTCTGGATTCGGGAATATGGGGTTATCTTCTATTGCTTTGGTGATGGACACGGTTGCTTTCTGTCGTTCGTTGTGAACGGTGACAGGCTCCGTGTACACACTGATATTCTGGCCTTTGTAGGTAAGATCAACAATATGCGGCGTGGTATCCAGGACAAAGCCCTCTGGGGCTGTTTTCTCCACAATACGGTATTCGCCAAGGGGTAAATCCGTGGAAACTTCCCCGCCGTTGACCGTTGTCACAAGGTCGTCCGTGCTGTGCAGGAGAATCCCACCTGGGGAATAGATATCCTCGTTAGCATAAATCTCATAAACCGCGCCTGTCAGGGCTTCCACACCGTAAATCGGGGAGTATTGAGGGCCAAACTCCGTATCGCTTTGATCTGCACCGGTAAGCCGTTCCCCCATCTTGGTAATCAGGATATTCGCTTGTTGGCTTGCGTCCTCCTGGTTCATGGTGAGAACGGTAGCCTGGTCGTTGATGGTAAATGGGTATTGGTTCGGGTCAAGCACAACCCCATCGGGTGCCGTTATCTCTTGAAGATAATACGAGCCGTAGGGGAGGGGGCCGCTCTTGGCGTAGCCGCTGGAATCCGTTGTTAGGGTTCCGGCCTGGGTGCCGTTTTCCGTATAGATGCCGTAAACAGCGTTAGCCAGAGTTCCTCCATAGGTCGCGTCAGTTTTGGTAAGCTCCACATATCCCTTGATCGTTTCATTGCTGATGGGTTGGCCTCCGTTGGGTTCCACTGTGACGTGCTGTACCTCCTGGGGCTGGGCTGAAAAAGAAAATGGATACTCAGTTTCGTCCAGCGCCCAGCCTGGGGCAGTTTGAAGCTCTCTGAGGTAAAAGTTCCCGATGGGAAGATCAACGGAGGAAGTTCCTTTCAGGTTTTCATTAATGCTGATAATATCCATCAGGGAATCTTTGGGTATTGCAACGGTGCCGGAATTGTTTTTGAAATCCTGGGCTGAAAAAATCCCGAACCGGATAGCTTGATAAGCGTCTGGATTCGGGAACAGGTTATTTTCTTCAATGAACTTAGTTAGGCTAACGGTTACTTTCTGCCGCTGGTTGGTTACCGTGATAGGCTCCGTATACACGGTAACAGTTTGTCCTTTAAACGCCAGATTAACGATGTAAGAGGTTGCGTCTAAAACAAACCCGGAGGGGGCCGTTTTTTCCGTAACACGGTATTGGCCCAAGGGAAGGTTGGGACTTTTGGCTCCTGCGTTCACGGTAGCCACTATTTGATTTTTGGAATATATTTTCTTCCCGCCTGGGGAAACAATATCCTCATTGGCGTAAATCTCATAAACCGCCCCGGTTAGGGAAGCTGTGCCGTAAGTAGGCGTATACAAGGTGCCAAATTCAGAATTGCTTTGGCTGGCTCCGGTGAGAATCTCGCCTTGCTTGGTGATCTGAATATTGGCGGTTTGGCTTACGTCTGATACGGTCAGGCTTACGGTGGCCTCGTCAGTTGTCAGATCGAATTCGTGTTTTGTGGTATCCAGAATCGCCCCGGTAGGTGCCTTGATTTCTTGTAAATAATAATGGCCCAGGGGAAGGGCTTTACTTTTCACATAGCCAGAGGCCGATGTGGTTAATTCGGTAACCTTTGTCCCGGTACTGTCATAAACGCCGTACACCGCCCCGGTGAAATACCCGCCGTGGGTGGTATCCGTTTTCCTGATCTGAATATATCCTTCTCCGATTTCCAGCTTGAAATATGCGGGAACCGGGTCACCTGCACCGCCTCCGGTAATCATGTTCTGATTGCCGCTGGGATTGTTTACCGACTGCCAGATCAGGATACCAGTAGAAGCCGGAGAGGGGAGGGGCTTGGTCGAGCTGGCAGTTGTCCCGGTTGTAATTTTATTTGCGGTGCTGATACTCAGGGTGTTTCCATTCCGGGAGAGCGTCACGCCGGAAATGGAAAAATTAAAGCTGGAAAGAACGTTATTAGTATCCGTGACCGTCTTTTCATATTTTTGGGTAGAAGGGTTGTAGTTTAATACGATAGTCGGGGCTTGTGTTGATAGGCGTGTAGTAAAACTTGGAATAATATAATGAGAAGTCAGACGTTTTTCCAGTTCCTTATACGCCTGGACAAATCCCGCATGGCCTGAAAAGGCGTTGTAGCATCGAGCGTCCCGTCTGGTAAATGGTTGAGTGCTGTCCCGGTATCCCATCACAATTTCCCATATGATTTCACGGGTAGCGAAATACTGTTCCGGCTTGTTTCCAGGCAGGCTTTGGTTTGGGTAGCCATAAAGCAATAGCAGATTAATAGCTCTTTGCTGATTCAATGAGAGAGCGTTCCAGGCCGGGGTGGACGAAACAGTTTCGTAGAACCAGTCGGATTCATTCCCGCCGATCTGTACGTCGGGCTGAATACAGTAGGCGATTCGGTTAGTTTCGTCCAGCCGCATAACGGTGCTCGAGGTTCCCGCCCTGTAGGTGTAGCTTCCGATGTGTAAATCAGAGGTGTACTGCAAAGGGTCGCTTACGCCGTACCAATCCTGAATAGCATTGGCTGAAATAGGAATACCGAGCACCATAATGAAGGTGAGCAGAAGGGCGGTAAGGCGTTTTAAATATTTCGTCATGGCTTCCTCCTTTGAATTTGAAAATATCTATGAAAAAAGCACCTGTTTTCTGAACAGGCGCTCAAAAAGAAATATATGAAGCTTTAGCCGTACATAACTACAAACTGATTACTGGAATTAAAGCAAACATAAAACCGAATATCAGAGGGAGAAGTACCAGGCTCTAATGACAAAATATTATCCACTGTGCAATCAATACATTCCCGAACTTTTGCTTTAGCCTCTTCCATAGAAGTAACCCAAAGCATAAAATCTGAAGGAGGATCGTAACCGTGAATTTCGGAAGGAAGGGAGGGGGTATATATCATACCTCTGCTTTGCCCGTAAGAAATACCGTAGCTAATCAGCGCGTTTTGATCGATGATTTCCGGCTGGGGTTCCGGCTCCGGCTGGGGTTGAGGTTCCGGCTCCGGTTGAGGGGTAGGCTTTGGGTCGGGCGCGGGGGTAGGAGTTGCGGAACTTACCGGCTTATTCCCGCCGCTGTTGCTGGAAGAACCGCCGCCATTACCTCCACTGGTTCCCCCGCCGCTGGTGCCATTGGAAGCCGGACGGGAACTGCCGGAATTAGGGGAAGGGGAAGAAACCCCCGGTTTTGAGGGAGAGGAACTAGTTCCGCTTTTAGAGGATTCCCCCGAAGCTTTTGAAGAAGAACCGGAACTGTTATCCTTTTTATCGCCGGAACTGGTTTTGTCACTGGAATTTTCTTTGCCCGGTTTGGAAGAAGAATTCTTTTCGCTGGAAGCCCCGGAACCTTGTGAAGCCGAGGCATTGGAAGAAACCCCGTCGATTTTCTCCCGGGAAGAAGTAACCGACGAGACCGGAGAAGTGTTGTTTCCGTATAGAGCTAGTCCCACGGGAACCGCCACGGCAATAATGACTACAGCCGCCGCACAGCTTATGAAGATATTGCGCTTTTTAGCGTCTGCGAAAAAATCTTTGATATGTTGCATTATATTCATGCTTATGCCTCCTTGTCACATATTATGTCACACGATTATTTTATCAATGAGAAATTAGAAAATCAATATGAAACTTATCTAATCTAATGGGGAAAGCTCCGTCAAGAATAGAAAATCCAATATGCGATATTTATATTACTCGTCTCCCTTCTTTACTGTAACTCAAATGAGATTCCGCAGCAGCTCGCCGGTGTCCAAAAACGAGTTACAAGCCTTGTTCCTTTTCCGGTTTTGCTTCTGATGGAATTTGTCCTACATATTGATTAATATCTCTCTTTAAACGATCTAATGTTACTACAACTGTTTGCCGTTCCCGTAGGTTTTGTTCAATCCTTTTTAGTTCTTCCTTCTTCTGTGCAATCCTGTGATCTAACTCCGGTTCCTCCTTTTTACACTTTAGGACAAGCTTTTCAAACTTATCATTGAAACCGTTACCCTCAGCCTGTTCAACGTAATCCTTAATTGTTTTCGTCATACGAATACTACGCATGAATTCCTTTTTCTCACTGAACATAGAATCAATCCCTTTCTGAAAAAATTTAGATGTCCGGGTTTTGCGGGTAGCAAATTTTATAAAACTTCTACTGAAAAACACCTTGGAATAAAACAGCCTTTTATGGTATATTAGAAAAGTCGCGTATGGATAACACTGAAAATAGGAGTGCAAAGATTAATGGTTTGGGAAAACAAAAAAGCCGTGGTTCCTCGCTTGGACTATTTTGAGAATAAAGGCGTTATGTCGGGAAGTAAGGAGTTTCCCCACATTGACCATATGAAAGACGAATTTCGGTATAAAATAGAGCCGGTAGAGAATCAGCTAAAAGGTTATGTATGGCACGGCCCATACTGCTTTCAATACTGTAAGGAAAGAAATCAAATTAAAACAGAAATGGTATTTCCTTTGAGTGACCAGGGGACAGAAGATATTTACCATTGGTTGGAAGAAATGTACGCAGTAATGGAAAAAGAAAGTTTCGCCCAATATGGCAATGAATACCCAAGGTCGTATTAAAGAAAACAATCCTTTCATACCGGGGGGAACTGGTTTCGCTCTGGCGTTGTAACTCAAAATTCCTTCAGCAGCTCGACCAGGCCGGGAATAAACGAGTTACAGCCATCTAGTATGATATTTCATAAGAATCTATCTGCATATGTCGCATGGTTTGAAATACTTCCATGATCTGATTTTCAAAATCCGTGCGTAGTTTGGAAGTAGGGATAATATTTTCAATGTTGTGAAATTCGGCAAAACTATTTCTTGGGAATTCGATAAAACAGCGGTTTTCAGATTCCAGCACCTTAATATCGTTTATGATAAGCTGATGGTCTAAGGTAATGCTGGCGACGGCTTTTAGCCTGGGGAATCCTTCAATCTGTCTGATTTTTATTTCTGTAATCTTCATAAAGACACCTTGCTTTCTCTGAATGGGCGGAACTGGTTCCGCTAGGCGATAGAAAATAAAAAAGGCTCAGAACCATTTCAAACAGTTCCGAGCCTTTTGTTATTATATGTATTTAGTTTGCCTTTTTCAGTTCATCGACTTCCAATTCTAATTTTTCAATCCGCCCTTTGTGCTTCTGAACATTGTCACGCACGGTTTTTAGATCGTCTTTGACTTCTTTTAATTCAGATACGGAAGCACGGTTATCAAGCTTTTCTAACAGGGCGGTATGCCCCTCCGCAATTAGGTGGATTTCCTTGGTGACTTTTTCTTCAATGACCGCAGTAAACTGATTCAATAGAACCTTGTTATTTTCCGCTATCATTTCTTTCGTTTCCTGCCGCAGAATTTCATTATTCTTTTCAAACCGTTCATCGAGCATAGTAGAGATCGCGTTTAAAAGTTCCATATCCATTTCAATCACCTCATAGTAGTTTTATTATAAAGGGGTACGGGACAATTTACAAGCGCCACTTTTGAGAATTTTTATACATGAGCGGGGAGGGGTAACCTCCCCGCTCTTTATTTATTCTTCAATCAGCCCATTTTTGGATAAGTGCTTAATCGCGTGGGCTATTTCAAAAGCGTCTGCCCTGGGAAGATATTTTTCGAGGCTTTCACGGTTCCAGAAATAGTCTGTGTAAGAAGCAAGAGGACAGCCAGCACCGAAAGAGGGAGCGCACATGAAATGCCCGTCGGCGGATTTTCCGATATAAAAGGAAAAACCACTCCGGCCCTCTAGCTGTACTTTATAATGGCTTCCGTAATTTTCCAAAGAGATTATAGTTGCTTCCGTTTTTTCCTCCCCGTCATGGTAAGAAAACGTAAGGGGCAAATCATTGGTTTTCTCTACTGGTTTTGTGGAAGCTTTCGGGTAGGAAGTGGGGGAAGGGGTAGTCTCTTTCTTTGGAGCCGAGGGCGGAACTAGTTCCGCTTTCTGGACGGGTACAGGTTCCGTTTTTGGTGTTTCGGGTTTCTCTGCCACCGGGGCCGAAGCCGGGGAAGCAGGGACGGCAACCGCCTCCTTTCGGGTGGGCGGTGCCTTGGCGATATCATAAGCGGCATTGATAGAGAGGTCGCCGCTGTAAATATCCTGAATCTGTTCTTCTGAAAGATTTTCCGTGATCTGCTTGTATTTTCGGGCCTGTCTGTCGGAAATATTCAGACATTCGGCAATGGCCTTTTGTGTGTTTCCGCTGAATTTGCCCATATCCTGTAATTTCTGATAGTGAATCACTAAATCCTGATAGATTTTTAATTTCTGTTCCGATGTATATTCGCGGTAGTTATTGGCCTCATGGAGCTTGATCTGCGCCTCGTCCGGGTCAAGGTTTTTATAAACCAGTGCCCGGACGGTTTTCATTTCGGGTATATACCTTTTAATAGCGGTCAGCCGCTTTTCCCCGGCGATTAGCTGATAACGGTTATTGGAAACCCGGTTCAGAAGCAAAGGCTGTAACAGGCCGTTGGCCTGGATACTCATAGCCAGATCATAATAATCCGATTCGGTATCATTGGAGGCGGCTGGATTGTATTCCGCAAGGTCGATCTGGTCGACTGGAATCATTTCGTCTATTGCGGTATTTGTAAGGCTGTTTGTGATATTGGTAACGTTGTTTAACCCCTTTAAAATGCTGGCTGTATTAATTTTACTCATTTCTTATTCCTCCCCTAAGTTGCTTCCAACAGTTTTTTCAATTACTTCATCGGCAAGGCTCCTATAGTCTAAACAGCCATTGCTTTTTTGACGGTGTTTATTGATCGGTTTCCCCAGGTTTCGGGCGGAACTGAGAGCGGAATTTTTCCTGATTTCTGTTTGAAAGCAAGGAAAAATTTCTTGTTCATGCAATGCCTGGGAATAAGCAACTTTAATAGCGGTATGCTCTTTCATTGTAATGAGCACGCCTAAGACTTCCAGGGAGGAATTATAATTCCTCTTGATATCCACAAAATCCTTGGCAATACACAAAAGACCTTGTAATGCGTTGTCGTCCGGTATGGTTACCAGAATCAGGTAATCGGTGTAAACGTGCATATTCTCTTTAATCCGGTATCCGTTTGTAGGACAGTCAATAATGATATAATCATAATCGCTGTCAATGGGGAACAAAGCGTTTTTTAAGGTTTGTTCTTGACGGTCTTTCTTATCGTGTAAATAGTCCTCAATAGTTTTGAACGGATACACAGAAGGGAGCAGGTCAAAGCCAAACTTGGTAAGCCGGATCGTATCACGGGCGGAACTGGTTCCCCTCATGACAGAATCGATGGAGGGGAGGGCTTCATCGTACAGATCAAAGTAACTTGTGGCGTAGGATTGACAATCCAGATCAACCAATAATACTTTGAATCCTCTCTCCGCTAGAATTGCCGAGAGGTTGACGGCGGTAGTCGTTTTACCCACCCCGCCTTTTTCATAGGTTACTGCAATTTTAATACTCATAATCATCTTTCCTTTCTGTATTGCAGTTTTGAATATGAAAAAAGAGACTGATAAAAATCAGCCTCTTTTTTGCCAAATATTGGTTGAATCTGGGTCACCTGACTCTTAATCAGGGTGTCCCGGGTTCGAGCCCCTGATGGTGCACCAGAAGAAGGCCGGAAGGCCGGTGCCTCTGGCCAGATATGGCCCGTTGGTCAAGCGGTTAAGACATCGGCCTCTCACGCCGGTAACGGGGGTTCGATTCCCCCACGGGTCACCAAAAGGCAGTAACACGGTGAAAGCCGTGCGAAGGATAAATTAAATAGTTGGTGTTGATGACGCTGAGGGTCCACCCGTTCCCATCCCGAACACGGAAGTTAAGCTCAGTGGTGCCGAAGATACTTGGCTGGTGACGGCCTGGGAAAATAGGGAGATGCCAACACAAACAAGAGGACTGCGCGAAGGCGCGGTTCTTCTGTATTCCTCCTTAGCTCAGTCGGTAGAGCGCATAAGGCGTTTACAACCGGAAAAAGCTTAGAGGAAAACGACAAAATGGGTGAGCATAATTTGTGCAAGCCCACCATATTCCTCGTTAGCTCAGTCGGTAGAGCATGCGGCTGTTAACCGCAGGGTCGTTGGTTCGAGCCCAACACGGGGAGCCAGAAAAAGCCCGTAAACACTACGTTTACGGGCTTTTTTTATCCTAAAGCTTATCATTTATGAGGCAAAATAGTTCATATGCTAGAAAAAACAACCATATGGTTGTAAACCGGAAGAAACGATGGGATCGTGTTGCTTTACGGATCAAGGACCAAAGGAAAGAAGCCTAACAGTATTTAAAAAATACCGTTAGGCTTCTTTCCATTTTAAAAGCGAAATCGTACATTTGCGGAAAAGGAAAAAGAAATATATACTGGGGATGTAAAGGAGGCGCGGCATATGAAACAGGAAAAACGATATTTGTATTTGACCCCGAATGAATTTAAGATCGTCATATATAGCTTAAACTGGCTGCGTAATGCCAAAATCCAGAGAGGGGAATATACCGACTGGGTAGATGAACTGCTCATAAAGGCAATGAAAGCCCCTGTTAAAAAAGTAAAGATACATAATTAAGGGAAAGCCGTTTGCTCTAAAAAAGAGCAGACGGCTTTTTTTATCCCTCAAAAATAAAGCGCACTGTTACATAGCCGTTCATTTTTATGGGCGGCTAAATTTATTGGAAAGGAGGCACGGCTTGTTTGAAAACAAAAGTAATCGCAGTAGCCAATCAAAAAGGCGGCGTAGGGAAAAGTACCAGCGTATATAACCTAGGCGCGGGATTGGCTATGAAGAAGAAACGTGTTTTGCTGGTAGATGTTGACCCGCAGGGCGATCTAACCAAAATGCTGGGACAGCGAAGCCCGCACGACCTGCCGGTTACGCTCAGTAATGCGTTGAGTGATGTGGTAGCCAATACAGTAAAAGAGGAACACCGGGAAATAATGCGCCATTGTGAGGGCTTTGATTTTGTCCCTGCAAATCGTTCCCTTTCGGCTGTGGAGGTCAGCCTTGTGAACATTCCAAACCGGGAAACGGTACTGAGACGGTATATAGACAGCGTAAAAGAACCATACGACTATGTGCTGCTAGACTGTAACCCTTCTCTTGGTATGCTGGTTTTAAACGCCTTGTCCGCCTCAGACTATGTATTAGTCCCCGTACAGGCCGAGTATCTGGCGGCAGAAGATATGGCAGAGCTAGTCGGCACAGTACAGCAGGTCAAAAAAGCAATCAACCCTAAATTAAAAATTGGCGGTGTGTTTTTAACAATGACGAATGAAACAAAATTCCGAAAGGAAGTTACTGCGGCGGTAAAAGAGAATTTTGGAAAGCATTTGCCTGTCATGCAGACAGTGATTCCGGCTACGGTGCGTCTGGCGGAGATCAGTACGGCGAATAAGAGCATTTTTTATCATGAACCGAAAGGAAAAGCGGCGAAAGCTTACCGGAATCTAACAGAGGAGGTGATGGAGATTGGCGAAAAACAGCGTAGCCGGTCTGTTGACCTCAGTAGATGAACTGTTTACCACACAGGAAATTCGTGAAGAAGCAAAATTGGAACGGGTAATCGACCTGCCGCCAGATGAAATCAGCGATTTTCCAGATCACCCGTTTAAGGTGAGAATGGACGAGGAAATGCTGCAAATGATAGAAAGCGTGAAGCAGCATGGTGTTTTAGTTCCTGCTTTGGTCCGGCCTAAGCCGGAGGGCGGTTTCCAAATGATCGCAGGACATAGGCGAAAGCACGCCGCAAAATTGACCGAACTTTCTAAAATCCCCTGTATCGTCCGTGATCTCACCGATGAAGAAGCAACGATTGTGATGGTAGACAGTAACTTGCAGCGAGAAAAGATTCTGCCTTCTGAACGCGCTTTTGCATACAAGATGAGATTGGAGGCCATGAAACGACAAGGGCAAAGAAATGATTTAACTTGTGCAACACCGTTGCACAAGTCAGGGAAGAAAAGTCGTGAAATTCTTGCTGAACAAGTTGGCGAAAGCTATGAACAAGTTCGCAAATTTATCCGTCTAACAAGTCTTATTCCTGAGCTATTGGAATTAGTGGATAATTCTGTACTAAAGGAAAAGGATAAACTGCAAATAGCACTCCGCCCGGCTGTAGAATTATCTTACTTAAAAAAGGAAGAACAGGAGGATTTGTTTCAGGCTATTCAGGATATGGACTGTACCCCGTCCCATGTACAGGCAATCAAAATGCGGCAGTTTTCCCAGCAGGGAAGATTAGACAGCAATGTGATCTTTTCTATCTTAGAGGAAGAAAAACCAAACCAAAAAGAGCAGTTTAAAATCCCGAAAGAGCGCATCAGCAAATATTTTGCACCGGGGACGCCCGTGCAGAAAATTGAAGATACCATTGTTAAGGCACTGGAATTGTACCGCAAACGTCAGCGCAGTATGGAACGATAACCGTGTTACTAACAAGGGAGCATTGCGCTCTTTTTTAGAAAAGGAGTTTTTTTGCTTCTCCCCCTCTCCGCACCTCACCCCCTCTGCCAGCTAAACAAACCAGCTAAAAAAGAAGATAGATTCGTACATTTGCAGAAAGATGTTGTTTAAGAATATAATGGGGGTAAGTGAAAGGGGGAATAGCTGTGAAAAAAAGACTGATTGCTGTCATAACTTTTGCACTGGTATTGTTATCAAGCTGCGGCGGCCAAAGCGGCCTCAATGACGATACGACGAGCGTAGGACGGTATGAAAACAGTAGAATAGAAAATCGGGAGGGATCAGAAACGGAGAGCAGCGCCCGATCTTCTTTTTTAGAGAGTGAATCGGAACTGTCAGAAAAAACTCTTGATTCAGAGCAAACGGAAAGCACTACAGAAAGCAAAACGGAGCAGAGAAAACAGACAGGTACTGCCAGCAAATCGTCACAGGAAAATAAACAGCAGGCACAAACAGGGCAGAAACAATCTGCCGGTAAAACGCCCCAAACGCAGAAAGAGCAAGCTGCGTCCAGTAAAGAGCCGCAAACGCAAAAGCCAGAAGCAGCACCGGAGAAACCCTCAGCTTCTTCCAAACCAAGTACAGTATCAAAAGCAGAAAGCAATCCATCATCTACTCCGCAAGCTCCGGCTTTTCATGTTTCCGAATATATACAGCTTGCAAAGAACTATGGCCAGAATGTAGGACTTGCATTGGACAGCACAGCTACAGATTGTTGGGACGATCCCATTACAGCGAACGCGAATTGCCGGTATTTAAAACGGGATATACAAGACCGGCTTGACTGGTATAAGGCAAGTGGCTTTACTGCCTTTTGGGTATGGTCGGAACAGGTAGGAAGTGGAGAATACCTGATCTATATTGGCTACGCATAAATCTCATAATACAAACATTAGGCACACCGAAAAAGGGTGTGTCTTTTTTTATACTCAAAAATAAGGAGGTAACACGATATGAAGCTATTGAAAAAGCCCCTTTCCATATTCCTTGCAATGATGATTTGTATGCTGGGAATAGGCACAAATTTTACGAATATCGTATCAGCCGCAGCCGAGGAAATGACAGCATATATGATTGATATTCCTCGAAGTATCGACCCGCAGAAAACAGGCTGGGGACACCCAGCATTGAAATGTTTGGGAGGTTGGTCTATTGATGAAGGGAACTACTATACAGTCCATGCTCAGGACAGCTTTGAAGGCAGATTGATTTACTGTATTGAATTAGGGGTCGGTATGTACACTGGAGATCAGTTTAAACGGCGGGGTGAAGATTACTGGGATAACTACCCCTCAGACAGAAATCCAACGATTTCCCCTACAGTTATCAAAGCATACATTGGGCGAATTTTGCAGTATGGACAGCAAGGGAATGCAAATGTAAGCTGGAACAGTACGATACCGGCTCATGCCAAGGAACTTGCCGGATATATTGCAACCCAGCTTCTTATATGGGAAACAATCGTAGGAGAGCGTGACAGCCAGTTTAATCATGTCAATGCAAATGCACAAGGAAAAAACAACGTTAAGGAATATATTCTCCCGAATAACCCGATACGAAGTGAAATTTTCAGCGCGTATTCTAAAATTGAAAGTCAAGTAAAGAAACATACTATGCTGCCTAGCTTTTTTGCACGAAGTTCTGGTAGTGCCGGTACTTATGAATTAAAATGGGACGGGAAAAAATATTCTGTTACATTAACTGATAAAAATAATGTCCTGTCTGATTATACATTTTCCAGCAGCACCGCAGGGTTAAAGTTTTCTGTAAATGGGAATAAGCTGAACATTACTTCTGAAAAGGCTGTAAAAGGGCCAATTTCCATTAGGGCTGATAAAATCAACAGTAAACGAAGCGGTATAGTTGTTTGGACTGATGGAGATGGGAACAGCCAAGATACTGTGACATATGGGGTAAGTGTGTCTGATCCAATTTCCGGGTATATGAATCTGGAAATCAAAACCGGAAATATGAAGTTAATCAAAATTGCAGAAGATGATAAAGTAGAAGGTATATCCTTTAACATTACCGGAGAAGGGTATGCCGCTACCAAAACTACTGATTCCAAAGGGGAGATCAACATTTCGGATTTAAACCCCGGAATCTATACGGTGACGGAACAGACGGAAAATAAATATGAGCCGCAGGCCACTCAACGAGTAACTATCGTTAGCGGACAAACTGTTGCCGTACATTTTAACAATACCCTGAAACGCGGCGATTTGAAAGTAACCAAGACAAGTGAGGACGGTCTGGTAGAGGGTGTAAAATTCCATCTAACCGGTACATCACTTTCTGGTTTGGCGGTGGACGAATATGCTGTATCTGATGATTCAGGCATAGCAAAATTTGAGGACGTATTGATCGGGACGAATTATACGCTCGAAGAAATAGATACAGGAATTCAATATGTAGTGCCGGAAACACAGAAAACAGCGATTGAATGGAACAAGGTAACAAATAAGAGCGTCCATAACGTCCTTAAAAAGTTCCGGGTTACTGTTACGAAGTCGGATTCTGAAGCTGGAACGGCACAAGGCGGGGCTTCCCTTGCCGGAGCCACCTATGGGATTTATAAAGGAAATACTCTAATTGACAGCTATACCACAGACGAAAAAGGACAGTTCACCACTTCCTATTATATTTGTGATGATGATTGGAGTATCCGTGAAATCAATCCCAGCGAGGGCTATCTTTTGGATTCTACTATTTATCATGTAGGAGCAGAGCCGGAGCTTTATACCATTGAACTGAATGATACCGCCCTTGATGTAAACGAACAGATTATCAAAGGCAATATCGCTATTATCAAGCACACAAATAATGGGGACACGCAAATTGAAACACCGGAGGAAGGCGCGGAATTTGAGGTGTTTCTAAAATCGGCAGGAAGCTATGAATCGGCAAAGGAAAGTGAGCGCGATTATCTTACCTGTGATGAGAATGGATTCTGCCAGTCGAAGGATCTGCCCTATGGCATTTATACCGTCCGCCAGACAAAAGGCTGGGAAGGCCGGGAGCTGATCGACGATTTTGATGTATATATTGCAAAGGACAGCCAGACTTACCGTTTCCTAATCAATAACGCTAATTTTGAAAGCCGCCTTAAAATCGTCAAGGCAGACGCAGAAACCGGAAAAACAATTCCTTATGCGGGGGCGGGGTTCCAGATTTATGACCCGGACGGAAATTTGATTACGCAGACATTCACTTACCCGGAGATTACAGAAATTGACACCTTTTATACCAATTCCGAGGGTTATTTAATTACCCCGGAACCGCTTGCATATGGCTTCGGTTATTCTTTGGTTGAGGTGCAGGCACCCTATGGCTATGTCCTGAACAGCGAGCCGCTGTATTTTGATGTAACACAGGAAAATTCCAGCGAGGAAAGCGGGATTACTGTGATCGAAGTCGTTAAGGAAAACACAGCCCAAAAAGGAATTATCAAAATCAGCAAAACCGGCGAGGTATTCGCTTCCGTAACAGAGAGCGAAGGGATTTATCAGCCGGTATATGAGGTTCAGGGACTTCCCGGAGCGGCCTTTGAAATTATTGCAGCAGAAGATGTCTATACTCTTGACGGTACGCTCCGCTATTCCGCAGGTGAAATTGTGGATACTATTACCACCGGGGCGGACGGAACCGCACAGAGCAAACCGTTGTATCTTGGAAAATTTAAAATTCGCGAGGCAGAGTTTCCGTCAGGTACGGTAGATACTGGTGCGGAACCGCAAATTGTGGAATTAACCTATGGCGGTCAGGAGGTAGAGATTACCGAAACTCATGCCGCATTGTATAATCAGCGTCAAAAGGTTCGGGTAACGCTTGATAAGGTGCTGGAGCAGGACAAGAAATTCCAGATCGGCATGAATGATGAGGTAACGGCGGTCACTTTTGGTTTATTTGCGGGAGAAGATATTACGGCAGCAGATGGAACAGAGATTCCTAAAGACGGGCTGATTGAAATTCTTTCCCTGAATGAAACCAGCAGTTCCGAGTGTAAAACCGATATTCCTTTCGGGCATTTCTACTTGAAAGAACTATCTGCGGACGACCATTATATTTTGAACGGTGAAACATTCCCGATTGTTTTTGAATATGAGGGGCCTTCTGTGCCGGTTGTAGAAATCAAAGCTAACAACGGCGAAGCAATCGAGAACAAACTCATTCGCGGAAAAATCGAAGGCAGGAAAACCGATGAGAATGGTACGGGACTTGAAGGCGCTGTAATCGGACTGTTCCGAGAAGATGAAACTGAATTTACTGCCGAAAATGCGTTGTTGACCGCCGAATCTGCGGAGGACGGCGCATTTTCTTTTGAGGGCGTACCTTATGGGAATTGGCTGTTAAAAGAGGTACGGAGCGTAACCGGGTTCGTCCTTTCAGATGAGATATTCCCTGTTTCGATTGATAAGGACGGGACAATAGTAGAAATCACCATTGAGAACCAACGTGTTTATGGAAATCTCCGTTTGACAAAGATAGACAAGGACTACCCCGGTACTAAATTGACCGGCGCGGAATTTGAAGTGTATCGTGATTCCAATGGCAATCAGAAGTTGGACGAAAGCGATGAAATTCTTGGAGAAATGGAAGAATCCAGCACCGGTATTTATGAAATGGCACATGTCGAGTACGGCGGTGTGTTTGTTAAAGAATCCAGAGCACCGGAAGGTTTTCAGCTTGATGAAAATGCTTACTATATTGAAATTACAGAAAACGAAAAGATTTATGATGTGGAAAACGAGGCAGGAAAAGGCTTTGTCAATGCGGCACAGACTGGTTCCCTGCGGATTGAAAAAACGTCCAGCGATGGAAAATTAGAGGGCTTTACGTTCCGTATTACTGGTGCGAATGGATACGACAAGACCTTTATAACCGACGAACAGGGTGAAATCCATGTAGAACTGCGAGTGGGTGATTATACCGTTTCGGAAGTATCTAATGAGGCGAGCGCCAGATATGTGCTGCCTGCGGATAAGGTGGTAACAATCCATTCAGAAAAAACCACAGTAGCCAAAATGCACAATGAACTGCGGGATACGCCGAAAACTGGAGATGACAGCAAACCGTGGCTTTGGATCACTCTGATGGGTGTTTCTTCCATAAGCTTGATTGCAATAGGAATCGCTGCCTTGAAAAAGAAATCAAAGAAAGAGGAAGATGAATCATGGAATTAAAAACTATCGTTGCTATCGGCCTTGTTCTTTTTATTGTGGCGGGGCTTGTGTTCCTGTACATGAGAAATAGAAAGAATAAATAACTTTTCTAAGAAGGGAGCGGCAAAAACGCCGCCCCCTTTTACATAACCCTCAATTATATATCAAGGAGTGTAATGAAAATGAAAAGAGAGAGGTTTGAACAAAGAATATTTCGGGTGTTCGCACAGGCAGGTTATTCTCCAGTGCGGATTCTCACGATCACACCGGAGGAAATGGTAGAAATCCCCGGTATTACAGTTCCAAATATCCGTGCGGTTTTATATGTGCAGAATAAGGTGCTGGCAGAGAAAAATACGATACGAGCGGGGAAATTGGTAGAGGGTCTTTTACGAGAAGTAAAAGAAGAAAGCGGGTGGGGAGATGATTAGACCACATATTTTGGACACACTGGCTCAAAAACAAGACTGCTATATTTCCGATCTGCGTTTGAATCCCGTAAATAATCAAGCGGCACTGGCTGATCTGATCCTTTTAGATAATTCTGTCTGTCCACTGAACGAATGGCGGGAAACGGTTGATTATCTTATCGGAGAGGATATGTCTTTAGAGGACATAGAAATGATAAAAAATAATCTCTTAAGGAAATGGAGAAATTTGATATATGGAAAAACAAGCATTTGAATATATGAGTTATCATTTTATACCGGTTCGGCAATTCAACAAAAAAGAGGACTTTTTTACTGTTACTAGAAGGCTGAAATCAGATTTGGAATTAGGATTCTTTGATGATGATTATTATGGAAAAGGGAGCAGAAAAGCGGCATACGCCTATCAAGATTTTTATGCGGCTGCTACAGATAAGGAATGTGATATTTTTCAATGCTTGGAAAATGGTAAGCTGTATGTCCCTTGCACACATGAATTACAGCAGTATCAGGAAGCTCGGATAAATAAAAGGGGAGATAGAGATGAGCGGTAAAACAGGAAAACGTATGGCGGGTGACTATGAGATTTTTCAGGCAGTACATATAGGGGATAAAGAGATTGTGCTAGGTGAAAACCCACAAGATACGACCGGCGCAGAATATATGTGCGCCTTTTGCCAAAATAATGCACTGTTTGATTTATATTCTGATGTCATGTGCAGCAACGACTTTCCGGAGATAGCAGAATTGTTTGGCAGGCGGATCGCGGAACAAGCACATAGTATGCAGGCAGAACTGAACAAAATGAAAGCGGAGGGAATCAGCGACCATATTATCACACCGTCGGACTGTCCGCCGATTTCCCATAGTGACGATTTACACAATAAGGTAATTGTTATTAGGCCGGAGGTTCTGCATCGGGAATACCGCCGGGCCACTTGCCAGTTGAAGCTATGTAAAGGCGGTTTCGGCGCATATCCTAATAGCCGAGGTTCTGCTTGTGTTTGTGCTGATTTATATACGGGCAAAGTGAACCGATATGAGCGCATGGATATTATGGGGACTATGGAGCCGGAAAAATTGCCGCAATGGGCAAAGGAACGGTTAGAAGCCTTGTCGCGGAGAAAAGCAGATTTGGAACGGTAAAAATAATATTTGATATTGATTAGATTGAAGGAGCTGATGAATTGGAAATTCAAATGAATGAGGGATATATCATAATAGATTCAATTTACATTGGAGGTTCAGGATTTGTACTTGGTGTTAGTTCCTCTATACCGAATATGTATGTAACGTGGGAACATATCAATGGCAAATATTATAATGGACGTTATACAGGAAGCATGTTAAGTGCAAAAAGGGATTTACTCAGCCGAGCGACCAATGCGCTGGAAAGAATGGAACGAAAAAAACAACAGAAACAAGGCAATGAACCTGAGTTTACCCCGTGGGGAGAGATCAGTGAGTGCTGCGAATTATCTCCCGGTATATTCTCTGTAAGTACGCCGAGCCATGGGGGAATTATGGCAGAGGCCAGTATAGCAAAAAAAATATTTTCTAAGGAGGCGGCAGCCTGTGGATTTCAAGAGAATGGATATATTTGCTTTGAGGAAGATTGTGCGGCAACGGTTGCAATTAGGGAGTTAATGGATCGGGGAATTTATCAAGCGCCGGTCAATGAATACTATAACGCTGGAGAATATAGCAGTATGATTGATGACAGTATTAGGCGATATTATCCCGATTACTGGCGGAAACGAGAAAAGCAGCTTTCCAAAGGAAGTAACGTTATACCAACCAAAAAGAAAAACAATAAGGAGCGCGAGCGATAAATGAAATTAGATATAAGACCCATGAAGCCGGAGGAGAGGCTGTATATATATCAACAGAGCAGCCAGATCGAAGGACAGACCGGAAGTATCGGGCGCTTGCGCGGTGATTTTGGAAAAAGCGGCACGGAGTTTTATACCACATGGGAGGATTATATCAAGAAATTCCGTTCCGATGATTTTGACGATGAATTTGATAAGGTCATCAACGCCCTGCGTTTTGAAGATGTGGGCGGCGGTCTGTTTGGAAGCCGCAATTTCATGCGGCTTTTCTGCAAGGAAAACCCGGACAGCGCCTTTCAGGGAAACTACTGCGAGGAATACGGATTCCGTATCGACAAAGGGCGGCACAGCTTCCTGATACGCTGTAACCCGATGGCAGATGATTACAATTTCTATGTGTTTTGCTACGTCAAAGAGTATTTGGATTTCCACATGGAAAAAGCCCGGAATGGAATTCGCTTTATTAACTCAGACTACAAAGAATTATTTCGGATTCAAGACGGAGAGAAAATCAAAATCACCCGCCCGGACGGAGAAAGCCAGATTCAAACATGTCGGTATATTGACGAGTGCCATGTGGAAATCGGCAATAGTTGGAGCAGTCTTTACCACATCTGCCAGTTTGCCGAAAGGATGGAGATGAGCGGGAATCAGGTAATCCCCATGCGCTCGTCTTTGCCGGAATGGTGTTACAGCACGCTTCCGTCTACCGGAGAACGGATTATTATTCAAAAGGGTGAAATGGGCTATATTCCTTCCGAAATGGAAATTGTCGGGAAAAATGCCCGGAAAGCGGCGGATTTTGCAAATAATACCATCGGCGTTACCAAGGCGCAGGAGGCCGCTATGCTGGCTGGTTCCGTATTTGGCTGGCAGACGCCCGCCGCCGACCCGAAAAACTATGATGAGAACGGAAAGCTTATCAAACCGGCAAAAAAGAAAAATAGGGAGTATGAAAGGTGAGTAGTTATGAAATACCATGTGACCATTACAGAGATAAACTATGGCGGAGTCGATGTAGAAGCCCGAAATGAAACAGAAGCACAGGAAAAAGCGCGGCAGGAATACTATAACGGCAATGTTTTCTGGAAGGACAGCGAGATTTCCGATCTTAATGCTGAAGCCGCCCACCGACAGCAGAAAGACCGGGGTGAAGCGCGATGAAAGAGGACAGGCACGTTATTTGGAGTAATTACAATTTAGACTATAAGGACTGGAAAGACGATCTGGAAGCTGAATACCCGGATTTGTCTGAAGAAGAACGGTTTGAATTGATGTATGAAATCAATGATAGATACCTAGATGATGAACGGCTTAATTTAGACCTTCAACTTTCCACCCCTATTTTGGTTATTGGGGATTTAGGGCTTTGGAATGGGCGGGTAATAGGCTATCAAGAGATTGAAAGCGGCAATATTCGGGACTGCCTATGCTCGGATACAGATTATTCTACATGGTATGTAGACCGGCTGGGCGATTTTCGGTGCGACGCGATCCATCATGACGGGGTAAACTGCTATTTATACCGTGCGTACAAAGAGAATGTACGAGAATCACAGATTGACCTGCTAAAAGAGAAAATATACCGGGGGAAAGTGACCCGTGCAGATATAACGAGAATAACCCGCAGGCTTGGCGATGAGATCGCTCAGGTCTACGGGTTTCCTATTCCCCGCCAACAAACTACCGTGAAAGTAAGATAGGAGGGAGGCAAATGGCAACAGAATATAAAACGCTTACCGAGATATACCGGGACGCACAGCATAAATTGGCGGATATAGAAGAATGGTGCAAATTTTTAACTGCCGCCTGCCGTAATTACCGGCTTCCTTTTGATGAACAGCTTCTCATTTTTGCCCAGCGCCCGGACGCTGCCGCCGTTCTTCCAATTAACGGAAAATATGGCTGGAATCAGCGGTTTGGACGATGGGTGAACAGTGGCGCGAAAGGAATTGCTGTATTTGACCGGTCCTATGCAAAAGGGACACGTTTAAAATATTATTTTGATATTTCTGATACGCATGAAACAAACATCTCCAGACCGGTTCCGCTTTGGACTATGCGTTCGGAATATGAATTGGAAGTAATTGAAACTCTGGGAAACAGCTTTGGGGATTTAGACAAACGATCTAATTTTACGCAGGCGTTATTTTCGGCAGCGAAAAATGCGGCTGAGGATAATATCCCGGATTATACCTCTGAATTGCTCGGCTTAACAAAGGACAGCTTTTTAGAGGAACTCGATGAACTTAATATTGCGCTGATTTATAAAAATTTAGTGCAAAACAGTATCGGATATATGCTGTTAGTTCGGTGCGGTATGAATCCAGAACCGTATTTTGACAACGATGATTTTCGGGATATTCTGAATTTTAATACCCCGGAAACAATCAACGCTTTAGGAACTGCAACCAGCAGTATTGCTCAAATGTGTTTGTCGGAAATTGCCCGGACTGTATTGAGTTTGGAAAGACAGGCTAAAAAAGAAAATCGCACATTTGCAGATACATTAAAAACACTGTATGCTGGAGGTGTGAAAGGAAAAGAACCGGAAAGGAGCGTTGACAATGAACGGAATCACATACAGCAGGCAGGGCGAGTTCAACCTACCGAATCTGCTTCCGCCGCAGGAAACGGAGGGACAGATCGGAAAATACGCGTTGCTGAGGCTGGAATTTCTCAAGGAACACAGGAAAATCACTTACACGAATCTGCTAACCACGGGAACACTGAATACCCATTTAGCGGAGATCGAACGGACGGCGGCGAACCGATTGAAATTGATGATGAAACAAATGAGCGAATCAGAAGGAATAACAGAGGAATTGAAAGCGAACGCCCCCGTGAAGTGGGCAGGACTGATGAACAATATCCGTCACTCAGCGGAGGAGATTATTCTGAGCGAACTGATTTACAGCTAAACAAAGAAGCAGAGGAAAAAGCAGGCGGCGGCGAGCTGCCTGCTTTTTTAGATGAAAAACTGATTATGGCTGTAATCGCAAATAAAGATGATGATTTAAAATATAAGAAACATCAAATAGTGTTGTTCTTTTCTGCTCATTCAAAACCGGAAGAACGAGCAGGATATATAAAATCTGCGTATCAGGATAGATATACTGAGATAATAGCGGACGGAGTAAGGGTAGGCTATAAGCCGCAGGATAACGGGCTGTTGATATGGAAAGGCAGCTATCTTTCACGGACACATGAATCAGTATTTTCTTGGGATATTGTTGCAGAATGGACTGGAAATCTGATAGAAAAAAAGGAATATCTGATTGAAACAGATGTAGGAAAACTAAAAAATCAAGCTGTACAGCAGATGTCGCTGTTTGATTTTGTTGCAGAAAACAATAAATCTTTGGAAGCAAACGACGGAGAACAACATTTTAGTTTTCCACTTCCTCAGCAGATTATAGATGAATCCCTTTGCCTTGGATCAAATGAAATACAGAGCCGGTTGACGATTTGTGCATATTTTATGAAAGATAAGCCATTGACGGATAATGCTTACTTTTTAAAAAAACATTATGGAGAAAACGGTGCGGGATTTTATTTCAATGACCGTAAAATATCAATTTGGTATAACGAGGACGGGATTCGTATTGCTTACGGAAGTTCTGCCCGTCAAGCGGGTACGCTTATTACTTGGGAACAAGCGGCAAAGCGAATCCGGGAATTACTGGACATGGGACGGTATATGCCGCAGAGCGAACTGGAGCAGGCTGAGGATTTTGAACGAAAAAATATAGCAGAACAACTTTTGTTTTTATATCGGGATATTGACAGCGATAAGACAGGACAATTTTTTCCTACCCTCTGTACTGTTTATGAAACCAGAACTGACTTTTCGGATATGAGCGAAAAGATCAAATTATTACTGGAACAGACAGAACAGGTAAAGAATTTAACCGGGGAGTGTATGGAGTTTTTGTCCGCTTATGAAAAAGACAGAAATATTATGCGGTTTCATTACCATCAGCCGAAAAAAATACTTCATAAGCTTCAGGATTTACAGCGTGAGCCGCTTAGATTCACTGCGGAAGAGAATTTCCCGCAAAGGCGTTTCTTTATCTCAGATGATGAGATAGATAATCTTTTGCGTGGCAGTAAAAACAATAGTGATTATAGACTGGCAGTTTACTCTTTTTATCGGAACCACAATGACCGTAAGGAACGAGAGAAATTTTTGAAAAACCTTCACGGGGAATATTCGGGATTTAGCGGCGGTAATGATGATGTGATGTATCAGAATAAGGGAGTATATTTCAGTCATGGAAGGATTATGGCTCCTTATGCTAAGGCAGAATTAAAATGGCATGAAGTTGAAAAACGTATCGACTTTTTGATTTCGCATAATCAATTTTTATCTGATCATGACCGCGCTGTTATGCCGCAATACGAAAAACAACAGATTGCGAGAAATATTCGGACATTCTTTGAGAATGTCCCGCAGGGACAACCTCGCCCCTATCCTTATGAAACAGAGTTTTGGGGAGCGGTCAAGCTGATAGAGGAACAGCTTGACGATCCTGCACATGTAGAAGAAATTTATCGAATGATGGTTCCGGTATGGAAAGCTACTGCACAGGACAATCGTCTGTATTCCATGCGGCAAAGGATATTTGAGAATATTTCTGCGTTCCGTCAGGGAACATTTACCCTTTTTGCGGAGAAAAAGGAACATGCCGGTTCCGCAGCTATACCGGAATACCGCAGTAAAAAAGAAACTGAACCGGTAATATTAGTGGAATCAGACCATTTAGAAAATTTATCAGCAATTCCTGAGCAGCTTATTGAAGAAAGCGGCTTCCATGAACCACAGACAGCAGATGAAATAGAAGAACAGGAAGGATCACCAAAGGAAGAACAGGAAATTATACGGCTTGTACCGCCGAAACCATATCGTCAGCACATCACATTTAACACGATACACTCAGAAATTCCAAAGGAACAGCGATACGATTTTCAGATTACAAACGATGATCTAGGCACTGGCTCTAGGGGAGAAAAATTTGAAGCTAACGTAAAAGCCATTCACTGTCTGAAAAAAATTGAAGCAGAGGATCGTCTTGCAACACCGGAGGAGCAGGAAATTTTGTCACGGTATGTTGGCTGGGGTGGATTGTCTGATTGTTTTGATGAACGCCATAGTAAGTATCAGGAGTTAAAATCTTTTTTGAACGAGGAAGAATATGAAGCGGCGCGGGAAAGCAGTTTAACCGCTTTCTATACTCCCCCGGCTGTGATCCGGGGAATTTATCAGGCATTGGAACAAATGGGTTTTGCAGAGGGAAACATTTTGGAGCCATGCTGCGGAATAGGAAATTTTATGGGCATGCTGCCGGAAAGCATGAGGGAAAGCAAGTTTTACGGCGTTGAACTTGATTCTATCAGTGGAAGGATTGCAGGACAGCTTTATCAAAACAGCAGTATTTCGGTGAATGGGTTTGAAACTGTAGAAATGCCGGACAGCTTTTTTGACGTTGTGGTTGGAAATGTACCTTTTGGAGATTTTAAGGTACTGGACAAACAATATGATAAATTCAACTTTTTAATTCACGATTATTTTTTTGCAAAGACTATTGATAAGGTGCGTCCGGGTGGTGTTTTGGCTCTTATAACTTCTAATGGAATAGGAGGCGGAACATTTGATAAGCAGGACCGGAAAGTGCGGGAATATATTGCTCAACGCTGTGACCTGATCGGCGCAGTCCGTTTGCCGAATAATACTTTTTCCAGAAATGCCGGCGCAGATTTAACAACTGATATTCTATTCTTACAAAAGTTAGAACGCCAGCGCAGTATGGAGGTAGAAGCCCCGGAATGGGTCAATGTTGATGTAATTCACGAGAACGATTTTATAAACAGTGAAGGAGAAAGCCGCCATCAAAAGATAACGCTGAATCGGTATTACAAGGAACACCCGGAAATGGTTTTAGGAAATCTGGAAATCAAGTCCGGCCCATTTGGGCCGCAGCTTGTTTGTTCCCCTGTTCAGGAGGCTGATTTTTCAGAACAGTTAAAAGAAGCGGTCAGCCGCCTTAAAGCGGAGATCACACCCTATGAAATAGAAGATGTGGAAGAAATTGATGACTCTATTCCAGCAGTTCCAGATGTTAAAAACTTTAGCTATACCATTGCAGACGGTACGGTTTATTTCAGAAACAACTCCCGCATGTATCCATATAAAGGCTCGGTTACAGCAGAAAATCGAATCCGTGGCATGATCGCTCTGCGGGACTGTGTTTATAGCTTGATTTTTATGCAAACGGAAAATTACCCGGACGATGAAATAAAAAAGGAACAACAGAAACTTAGTAATCTTTATGATGAGTTTGTTAAAAAGTACGGGCTAATCAGCGGCAGAGGGAATGATATGGCTTTTTCCGAGGACTCTGGGTATTATCTTCTTTGTTCTTTGGAAGTCCTAGACAAAGAAGGAAATTTTAAACGAAAAGCAGATATTTTTTCAAAACGCACGATTCGCCCGCATATTCCTGTATCGCATGTAGACACTGCGAGCGAAGCCCTTGCGGTATCTATTTCTGAAAAAGCAAAAGTTGATATAGAATACATGTCAGAATTATCAGGCAAAACCCCGGAAGAACTGGAAACAGAACTTTCCGGGGTAATTTTTCGGGATATTGACTGTCCTGAAACAGCAGCCGAGATAGCCGCGCCTTTTTTAGATTTAAACCGTTATCCTTTAGTCACAAGCGATGAATATTTGTCTGGCAATGTCCGACAAAAGCTGCGAATGGCAAAAGCACTGTGGGAAGTATTACCAGCCGAAAAGAAGGCAAGAATAAAAACCAATACCGAGGCGCTGGAAACTGTACAGCCAAAAGATTTAGCTGCCGGGGATATTAGCGTGCGTATTAGTGTAAACTGGATACCGCTTGAAATCTATCAGCAGTTTATGTATGAATTGCTGGACACCTCAATTCAATCAAAAAGATATATCAAAATCCTGCGTTCTGAGCATAGCAGCCAATGGAATATTACAGGGAAAAGCACAGACCGGGGTAACGTCAAGGCTAACAAAACCTATGGAACAGACCGGCTTAATGCCTATCAGATTTTGGAGCAGACCCTAAATCAAAAAGATGTTCTGATTTTTGACTATATCGAAGATGAAAACGGAAACAGAAAGGCGGTGCTAAATAAGAGGGAAACAGCGATAGCGCAAGATAAGCAGGAATTGATAAAACAAAAGTTCAAGGATTGGATTTGGAAGGATATTGACCGGCGTAATATGCTGTGTAGGATATACAACGAGAGATATAATAGTATCAGGCCGCGTGAATATAACGGGGAGCATATCACATTTTCCGGTATGGCCCCGGATATTGCTTTGCGTCCCCACCAGATCAATGCGATAGCCCATATTATGTATGGCGGAAACACCCTGCTTGCCCATGAAGTAGGCGCGGGAAAAACCTTTGAAATGATTGCGGCTAGTATGGAGATGAAACGTCTGGGGTTGTGTACAAAATCAATGGTCGTTGTTCCAAACCACATAACTAAGCAGTGGGCTTCTGAATGGCTCCGGCTTTATCCGGCTTCTAAGATTTTAGTGGCAACCAAAAAGGATTTTGAAACTAAGAACCGGAAAAAATTTTGCAGCCGTATCGCTACCGGAGATTATGACGCGGTAATTATTGGCCACAGCCAGTTTGAAAAAATACCAATGTCGATAGAAAGACAGACTGCTTTTCTGCGTTCCCAGCTTTTTGAAATCACTCAGGGAATTGAGAACGCTAAGGCAGCTAAAGCAGAACGATATACCGTTAAACAAATGGAAAAGACCAAAAAAAAACTGCGTGCAAAGCTGAAAAAGCTGAATGATACCAGCAGAAAGGATAATATTGTTACCTTTGAACAGCTAGGGGTAGACCGTCTTTTTGTCGATGAAAGCCATTATTATAAAAATTTGTTTTTTGTTACTAAAATGCGGAATGTCAGGGGAATTGCCCAGTCAGAAGCGCAGAAGTGCTCAGATCTTTTTATGAAGATCAGGTATCTTGACGAGATCACAAATAACCATGGGACTATTTTTGCAACAGGTACACCGATCTCTAATTCAATGGTAGAGCTGTATTCGCTGCAAAAGTATTTGCAGTATGAAGGTTTAAAAGAATTAAGACTGATTCATTTTGACGATTGGGCGGCAAATTCCGGAGAAACAGTCATAGCAATGGAGTTAAATACCACTGGAACCGGACTGCAAATGAGAACGAGATTTGCAAGGTTTTATAACCTTCCTGAACTAATGTCTGTATTTAAACTGGTTGCGGACATACAGACTGCGGATATGCTGAATCTTCCTGTCCCCAAAGCCAATTTTCATGTTTCAGTTTTGAAGCCTTCTGAGCTTCAGAAAGAAATGGTGAAAGGATTAGCGGAACGGGCTGAAGAAATTCACAAAGGAGGCATAGACCCAAGAATAGATAACATGCTGAAAATTACCAATGACGGAAGAAAACTGGCGTTGGATATGCGGCTTGTCAATCCTTTAGCCCCTGATGATCCAAATGGGAAGATAGCCGTTTGTGCTCAAAAAGTATTCCATATCTGGAAGGAAACAGAAAAGCAGCGAAGCACACAGCTTGTTTTTTGCGACCTGTCTACTCCGAAGAATGATGGAATGTTTAACGTATATGATGATCTAAAGCAAAAATTGGTCACACTAGGAATCCCGGAAGAAGAAATCGCTTTTATTCATGATGCTAACTCTGATGTTCAAAGAGAAAAGCTGTTTGCAAAGGTGCGTTTAGGAAAGGTACGGGTCCTTATGGGAAGCACTCAGAAAATGGGTGCGGGAACCAATATGCAGGATAAGCTGATTGCTAATCATGATTTGGACTGCCCGTGGCGTCCTTCCGATCTGCAACAGCGATTGGGACGTTTGGTTCGTCAAGGAAATGAAAATCCAGAGGTTGAGGTTTACCGTTATGTCACAGAAGGGACTTTCGACGCTTACCTTTATCAGCTTATAGAAAATAAACAGAAATTCGTAGCTCAGATCATGACCAGTAAAACGCCTGTCCGTGTTGCGGAGGATATTGATGATTCAGTCCTTAATTATGCTGAAATTAAGGCTCTTGCTACTGGAAATCCTTTGATTATTGAGAAAAGCAATTTGGATATGGAAATTAGCAGGCTGAAATTATTGAAAGCCAGCTATATGAATCAACAATATGAATTAGAAGAATTGGTAGTAAACAGTTACCCGAAACAAATTACTGCTTTAACAGAATATATCAAAGGATATGAGAGGGATATGCAGCTAGCAGCAGAAAATCCGAAGCCAGAAAACGGATTTGCAGGAATGGAAATTATGGGAGAATATTATACAGAGAAGGAAAAGGCGGGAAAGGCAATTATACAAGCCTGTGCTCAAATGACAGAAACAAACGAGATTACATTAGGGACATACCGGGGCTTTTCCCTCACCTTGTTTTATTACGGTATCATGAACCAATATAAAATTAAGATAAAAGGAGCTATGTCCTATACAGTACCTTTAGGAGAGGATATTTTCGGAAATATTACCCGGTTAGACAATGCGATTGCTAACATATCTGGTACATTAGAGGCAGATAAAGCAGAGCTGGAGGATATAAAAGTGCAGCTAAAAAATGCTCAGGAAGAAATGGCGATACCATTCCCGAAAGAAAAGGAACTGGAAGAAAAAACAAAGCGATTGAATGAAATAATTGTTAAGTTAAGACTTGATGAAAAGGACAAGGCGCTGATTGATGATGTCCCAGATGAAGCAGAAGAACCGGAGAAAAGAAATGTGATGAGTATGGCAAGATAAAAAGGAGGCAATACCGGAATGACAAATGAAGAATTAAATGCGAAGCTGTATGAAAAAATGTTTGTCGAACAAGAGAAGTATAGGGAAAAGCTGCTTACAATGCAGCCGGAAGAAATTTTGGAACATGCTTATGAATACGCTGTGAGAGAGGACATTTTAGCATCATTGGAAAACAACGAATTGGAAGATTCTCAGGCGAGAGCGTTGTTAAAATATGCCCGTCCGCTTTCTCTTGTTTATAAGGAGTACGACAACCGGGTTAATGAATACATGGAAGATATTTGGAATACGATTGAAAGCGCAGCGAATCAGAAAATACAAGCCCAAAAGGACAGAAAACAACCGGAACGGTAGAAGAAGCCTACCATTGTTTTTTTCTTCCTTTTATCGTATAATGTGAAAGAAGAAAATAAAGGAGAATCCTATATGGAAGTTACAGCAAGTATGATCCGGTCAATGACACATCGTAGCGGTGACGCGGAGGTTGAATCAGGACAGCTTAAAGGGGCGATTGAATACAAAGCAGAGCACGGAAGGGCAATCTCTTTTCTGGCTGTTACCATGACAGAAGAATTTAATCGAGATTTGGAATTACCCGGAGAAATTGAGAGCATTAAGTTCATGCAAGGGGAAGATGATTCGTGGACGGTTATCTTCGCAGCCAAGAATGAAAAGGTACCTTCTATAGCAAGTATTTCCAATGACGAAATGAATAGATTGCTGGAACAAAATCGAATTGTGCTGTACGGAGGTTAAAAATATCCTGATAAAATAAAGAAAAGCCGGTTGGTATTTACCAACCGGCTTTTTACATAGGAAAGCAAATACCATTACATATTCAGCTATTTAAAAAGGCTAATCTACGGATATGTATTGGGGTGCTATTTATGTCGTTTTATAGCCGTGAAACAGTGGCAGACGTGAAAAAGATAGATTTGTTGACCTACCTGCAAAACTATGAACCGGAGGAACTTGTGCATGTATCGGGAAATGTGTACTGTACAAAAGCCCATGACAGCCTGCGGATTTCTAATGGGAAGTGGTGCTGGTTTTCACAGGGGATCGGAGGAAAATCCGCTTTGGATTATCTGATTAAAGTAAACGGATATACATTTCTGCAAGCAATGGAAATCCTGATAGATCATGTGAAAACACAAAAGCCGGTCTTGGTAAGCTATTCAAAGCAAGAGCCAAAACCATTTTGCCTGCCAAAAGCCTACCGGTATGCTACCTATGCAGTTTCTTATTTAGAGTGCCGGGGGATTTCCTCGGAGATCGTTGATTTTTGTTTCCATACCGGACGGATATATGAAAGCTATCCACATCATAACGTCGTATTTGTCGGCTTTGATAAGAATGGAAAAGAACGCTTTGCCTGCCAGAGAGGAATTGCAACTGATTTTAAAGGCGATGTTGCAGGAAGCAATAAGAAGTATTCCTTTGCATTTCCTGTTAATCCTGAAAGTAAAAGAGTACATCTTTTTGAATCCGCGATAGATTTAATGTCTTATGCAACACTTCTTCAAATGGAGGGAATGAATTGGCGAAGGGCCAATTTGCTATCCCTTTCCGGGATATACCAGCCCAAAAAAGAGATTGCGGAAAGCAAGCTTCCGGCAGCTCTTACACAATACTTAGAGGACTATCCGCATATCAATTCAGTCATGCTACATCTGGATAATGATAAACCGGGCAGACTGGCAGCAAAGACAATTTGTACTGTTATGCCGGAAGGAATAACAGTAATCAACCGTCCGCCGCCGCATGGGAAAGACTATAACGATTACCTTTGTGCTCGGTTGAAAAAATCTATTCAAAAAAATCAGGAAAGGGCAGAGCGTTGATTTTCTGGCAACGAATATCTTCTGCTGTTCCGGGAACGATATTGACAATAGTTCGGTCAACCGATATAATGATAGTGGAGGAATACAAAATGGAGATCAATGAATTACTTTCTCAAAAAGGAATGTCAAAGTACCGTTTGTCAAAAGAAAGCGGAGTAGCACAAACAACGATTATGGATATTTGCAGCGGCAAAGCACGGATTGAAAAATGTGCCGGAGATACTCTGTACCGGATCGCCAAGGCGTTAGAGGTATCAATGGAAAGTTTGCTTGAAGAAAGAATGAAGGAAGATGAGCATATGGAACATAGGGCTTCTTTTGAAGTATTTAAAAGCAATGTTTGCCATGCTGTGAAAGATAAGGGCGATATTGATTTTTTGATTGATACGCTGGAAAGCGATGAGATTCGCCGCCTGTATAATAAACAGTGGTATCCTGAAGCTCTTTACCTTTTGGCGATGGTGGACTATCTTTCACGTGAAAATGGCGTGCCTTTATGTACAAAATATAGCGATATTCGTAACTGTAAATTAAAAAATGCTATTTATCCCGCAAGCCTTGTGCTTTCGGCGGCAGCGATGAGAAACCAACAATCGCTAGAGGAAAGCCAAAAAACAGCGATCCCGGAGTTTATGCGTCATAACATTGTAGAAAACGAGGTGCGAAATGTCATCTAAGATTTCATTTACTAAAGAAAATCTTGACCGTTGCCTGCGGGAACTTGGAAAAGAATTTCGCCGTTTGAACGGGACAGCCATGCCAGCAGAAATTACACTGATTGGAGGCGCGTCCGTTCTTGCTAATTATGGGTTCCGGGATATGACCTATGATGTGGACGCTATGATACGGGCGTCATCGGCAATGAAAGAAGCAATCAATCGAGTGGGTGATCGGTTAGGGCTTCCGGCGGGGTGGCTCAATTCCGATTTTACCCGGACGAAATCCTATACGCCCAAACTAGCTGAATATTCGGTGTATTATAAAACTTTTTCCAACGTTCTAACTGTACGGACTATTTCCGGCGAGTATTTGATTGCCATGAAATTGATGTCGAGCAGGCAATATAAAAATGATATTTCTGATATTGTAGGAATCCTGCGGGAACAGAAGGAACGGGGCAGCCCGTTTACCTTACAACAGATTGAAACGGCTGTTTGCAATCTATATGGCGGCTGGGATCATTTTCCCAAAACAGCGTTTCCGTTGATAAAGGAAATCATGGAAAGCGGGCGTTTGGAAGAATTATACCGATTATATCGGGAAGAAGAAAAAAACAGCAAAGAAACATTGATTGAATTTGAAAAGGACTATCCTGGTGTGGCAAAGGAGGATAACATAGGGGAGATTTTGAAAAACCTAAAAGCACGAAAGCAGAGAGATTTGGATAAATAGTGCTTTTCTATTGTAAAGAGCGTTCTAAAAAGAACGCTCTTTTTTATTGCTCAGAAAATTTATAAACTGGAGGAAAAAGACGATGGACATATTAAATACCGGAAAAAGAATCCGATATTTTCGGATTTTAAATGGTATGACGCAAAAGGCGCTCGGAATGGCGGCAGGCTTTCCCGAAAAGAGCGCCGATGTACGGATTGCACAATATGAAACCGGTACAAGGAAGCCGAAACATGATGTGATCGTTTCTTTAGCGAATGTATTTAATGTTTCACCTATGGTACTTGAGGTTCCAAGTATCAAGAACAGTACAGAATTGTGTTATCTATTGTTTGCACTGGAGGACGAATTTGGAGTTGTCCTGTATCCACAGCCGGGTAACTATATTGAAGAAATTTGTGAGCCGATAACTCTATGGCAGCATCAGAGGGAACTCTTAGAAGCCGGAGGAATCTGCTACGAAGAATACGATCACTGGCGTTATCACTACCGTTAATAATAGGCAGATTGATATATTTTTTCGCTGGTAAAATATTCCCGGAACGGGAATGGAATGTATGTGTACCAGCAAGCATCGCCTTTGGGTGACCAAAGGCAGCTTGTTAGGGGAAATCCCCTAAAACCCCTGTGAATGAAAGTGAGATGATAAGAATGAGGAAACGAAACTGCCGTGTGCAGGTACGGCTGGATAACAAAGAATATCAGGCGTTTATGAAACGTGTCAAAAAGACCGGGTTATCTCAGGAAGTATATTTACGCCATCTAATAAGCGGGCTTGTTCCGCAGGAAGCACCACCCTCTGAATATTTTGATTTTATGAAAGAGTTATACCGGGTGGGAAACAACCTTAACCAAGTCGCACAGAAAGCCCATGTGCTGAACGTGATCGACGTGCAAAGATATGATAAAGCGGTAAGACAATTCGAGAAACTGGTACAAGACATTACAAGGGCAGTGATTTTGCCGCGTTCTGCAAAGTGAAATCTTATGGCAACGACTTCTATCTGGAGCGTAAAAGGCTGGCTGGGAAAGCTGTTGATCTATGCAGAGAATCCAGAGAAAACATTAAATCCCAACTTCTATCCCCGAAAGGATTTATCAGAACAGGAAAGACAGGGACTTGATGACGTGATAGACTATGCAGTGCAGCAGGGAAAAACGACAAAGATAGATACTGATGATGAAAATGTTTCAGTCATACAACGTTTTGTTTCAGGCGTTAATTGCTCGGCTTCTACTGCCCGTGATGAGATGATAGCAGTAAAAAGACGTTTTGGAAAGGAAAACGGAGTAGTTGCTTATCATGGCTATCAATCCTTTGCGCCGGGAGAGGTCAATCCTCAGACAGCGCATGAAATTGGATTGAAGCTTGCCCAAAAGTTATGGGGCAACGGTTATCAGGTAATCGTCGCTACACATTTAGATCAGGAAAGCCATATCCATAATCATTTTGTTGTCAATACTGTTTCGTTCAAAGACGGGAAACGGTATCACCGCACAGAAAAAGACTATTACGATATGCAGAAGGAATCAGATCGGTTGTGCCGGGAATATGGGCTGTCTGTCATTGAAAATCCCCAGCGCGGCAAATCAAAGCATTATGGAGAGTGGAAAGCTGAACAGGATTCTCGCCCAACATGGCGAGGAATTATTAGAGCTGATATGGACAGCGCCATTCGACGTTCCAAAACGGAAAAACAATTTTTTCATTTTTTAAAGGAAATGGGATATGAAATCAAAATAGGTCGGGATATTTCTGTGCGCCCATTAGGAAAAGAGAGGTTTTTCCGCTTGGCCCGGAATCTTGGAGAGGAATATTCTATCGGAGAAATTCGGAGAAGGATTCTGTCCCAGCGTTTTTTAAAATTATCTGTTTCAAGCTATGTATCACGCCCCCAAAAATATACACTGAGAGGCAGTTTTAAGAAGATAAGAAAAGTAACAGGCTTTCGAGCGTTATATTTTCACTACTGTTATTTATTAGGAATATTTCCAAAGAAACGACCGCTTAAAAAACGTTCAGTACCTATTCTTTTCCGCGAGGATTTAATTCGTGCAAAAGAACTTTCCGATGAAGCAAGATTGTTGGTCAAGCATAGGATTGATACACCTGAACAGCTTTTGGATTTTCAAAGTAAAACAGAATCAGAAATTGACGAAATTACCAGCCAGCGAAAACAGCTATACAAAGTATTACGCAGCAAAAATACTGTACAAGATGGGGAAATAAAGATGGAGGTGAAAGAAAAAATTTCAGCTTTTAATGCAGAACTAAAAAAGTTAAGGTATCAGGTGAAATTATGCAAAGATATTATAGTGCGCTCTGAACAAATAAAGGAAAAATTTAAGACGATCCGTGAGGACGCGGAAAACCAGAGAAAGGAGAGAGAAAAAGATGAACAATTCAGGGGACGCGGCTGAACAAATCGTGCGGTTTGGATTTGAAGGGGCAGAAGTTGCATTGAAAATTACTGGTGCGGCAGCTAAAAATATTGCGGCTATGCTTTATGCAGTATTAAAGGATCAGAAACGGACACGAGGAAAAGCGCGGCTGGACAGTATGATTAGAGAAGGGAAACAGACCGCTATCTATACAGTAAAAAAAGATGATTGTCCGAATTTTGCCAAGCAAGCTAAAAAGTATGGAATCAAATATTCCCCGATTCCCGTAAAAAAAGAAGATAAATCAGTAGATATTATGGTGTTTGAAGATGACGCGGTGCGTGCCAACCGTATTGTAGAAAAATTCAATATATCGGCGGTAAAGAGTGCTTCTATCACAAATGAGGTAGAAGAAATCAAGAAAAAACAGCAGGCAGGAAAAGCACCGAATGAACAAACGGGAAAGGAGCAGTCTGCTACAGAAAAGAGTGCAGAGGATCAACTATTAGACGAAATGCTGGGAAGCCCGATACAAAAGGAAAAAGGGCAGGCAGAAAAAGAGAATCTTTTTGGAGAAGCGGCGGGAAAAGCCCATCCGTCCGCGAATATCTCCGAGCCTACAAACAAGACGGGTTCTTTTGAGCCGGTAAAACCGTCTGTCCGTGAGGAATTGAGGGAAATTACAGTGGCTCAGAAGCAGAAAGAAGGAACATTGAAAGCGGAAGAAAAGTCCGTTTCACAGAACAAATCGTACCAACAAACTATTACACACAAGCAGCCAAAACCTAAGAAGAAACCAAAGACAAGAGGGAGGTAAATGATCATGAGTGACTTTGACGATGTTTTTGTATCAGTTGAAACGAAGGAGCCTGCACAGTCTAAAGAGGAACGGAGGACAACACCGAAAGAATGGTGGCAGATACGGGAACAAAAAGAACGGGAACAGGCGTATTCGTCGTTGGATCGGATTTTCGCTGATTTTTCAGAGGGAAAAGGAAATCTATGCGAATACCTAGATACCTATGGACGGATTGACCGTTATTCATTCAGAAATGTTCTGTTAATTCATAAAAAGTGTCCCCATGCGACATGGCCCGGAAATTATGGTTATTGGAAATCAAAGGGTGTTGACATATTAAGAACTGAAAGAAGAAACCCTATTATTATTTTAGAACCGGGCGGCACATATCAACGTCAAGACGGGTCGATTGGACAAAATTATTATGCAAAGGAAATTTTTGATGTTTCACAGACCACAGCCCGCGGGGAAACAAGAAACAGGCCAAATTTTGATGATCGTTCGCTGTTAAAAGCCCTTATCAGTAAATCACCGGTTCCCATAGAGGTAGCTGAAAATTTCCAAAAAGAAGGGAAAGGCGCAATATATGACCAAGAGCAAAAGAAAATTTTTGTAAGACAGGGCATGGAGGCACAGGACATTTTTCGATGTGTGTCTTTTGAACTGGCAAAAGCTGAATTGGAACGACTAGACGGAGAATATACCCCGGAAGATGTACACAAGGCTTATTGTATCTCATATTTGCTGTGCAGAAAATACGGGATTGATACTCAAGGTTATGATAAGGACAGTCTAAATCAAACTTTTGTAGGAAAAAATTCAAAAGAAATTGGTATGGAGCTAAATAGCTTGGAAAATGCTATAGGGGCAATCAATCATCGAATGTCAAGGACATTAAGAGAAAGCTTTAAAGGAGCTGTATCAAAAGATTATGAGCGTTAGGAGGAGAAAGCTGTGAAAAGAGAAGAAAAGGTTACTCTTACACTTGATAGGTATGAGCATAGCATTATGATTCAGGCATTGCATGAATTGAGAAATGATATGCTTGCGAATCATCAAATCACAGATGATGTAGATGATGTTTTATTAAAAACATTTGACGCACCAGTGACAAAGAAAGTGAAGTGGCGTGATGAGGCCCGATAATAATGCGAAAGCCGGTATATGGTCATACGCCATCGGGACAATATTGGTTGTATGGCTTTCATTACTAATTGCGCCCTCAATATCCGGGGGAATAGCTTCTATTATTGAATATTTTCCGGCTGCAATCAGCAACCCTTTTCAAATTATATGGTGTGAGGACAGTATGAAAACTGTCCTCATTTTTATTGCCATTTATGGCTTTGGTGTGGGGATTTATCTGTCTACCCGGCGGAACTACCGCAGAGGCGAAGAACACGGATCTGCAAAATGGGGAAATCCGAAAGAAGTGAATAAGAAGTATGCGGACAAAAATTTAGCAAGCAACCGGATTTTTACACAGCATGTACGAATGGGATTAGACGGAAGAAAGCACCGGCGTAATCTCAATACTCTTGTTGTCGGCGGAAGCGGCGCAGGCAAAAGCCGGTTTTATGCAAAAGTAAATCTTTTGCAGGCGAACACTTCATATTTCGTGCTGGATTGTAAAGGGGAATTATTAAGGGACTGCGGTGCTTTACTGAAAAAGAAAGGCTATGAAATTCGTGTAGTAGACCTTTTGAATATGAGCAAAAGCCATTGCTATAACCCATTTGTGTATCTTCAAGACGATAACGACGTACAAAAAATGGTAACAAATCTGTTTAAGGCTACTACACCGAAAGGAAGCAAATCAAATGACCCCTTTTGGGATACAGCCGCCTCTATGCTGCTCATGGCTTTGGTGTTTTATCTCCATTATGAAGCTCCTGATGATGAAAAAAATTTTGAAACCGTTATGCAAATGCTCCGAGCGGGGGAGGTTCGGGAGGACGATGATTCTTACCAGTCGCCTTTAGATGAATTATTTGAGCGTTTGGAAATGAGATCGCCGGAGCATATTGCCGTAAAGTATTACAAAGATTACCGTTCGGGAAGTGCAAAGACCTTGAAATCTATTCAAATTACTTTAGCGGCTCGGCTGGAAAAGTTTAATCTTTCATCTGTTGCAGCATTGACGGCAACGGACGAACTGGATTTACAATCGCTGGGTGAAAAAAAGATGGCCCTTTTTGCACTGATTCCAGATAACGACGCAAGTTTTAATTTCTTAGTCAGTTTACTGTATGCAAGTACCTTTCAGCAGTTGTTTTATTTAGCCGATCATAAACATAACGGCAGTTTACCAGTGCCAGTGCATTTTGTGATGGACGAATTTGCGAACGTTTCATTGCCCTCAGACTTTGACAAACTGCTCGCTACTATGCGATCACGGAATATTTCAGTTTCGATTATTCTTCAGAATATTGCGCAGCTAAAAGCTTTATTTGAAAAAGAATGGGAATCTATCGCCGGAAACTGTGATGAATTTCTTTATCTTGGAGGAAATGAAACCAGCACCCATAAGCTGATTTCTGAAAGCTATCTGGGAAAATCGACTGTTTGGTTAGATACCTATGGGAAAAGTACCGGGCATTCCGGAAACTATTCGACAAATAACCAGATCACAGGCAGGGAATTGATGACCCCTGATGAAGTGCGTATGCTCGATAACAATTTAGCTTTGTTGTTTATCCGTGGCGAACGTCCATTAGTGGACGAGAAATACGACTTGTTGAAGCACCCGAATATACGGTACACAACTGATGGAAATGCCCGTCCTTATGAACACGGAGGAAAACAGTATGTGGTAGCTAGTATGTCATTTGTAGAAAATCCGTTTGAATTTGAGCAATCCAATTTTGAAATGGCATTTGAAATTTTATCTGATGAGGAGATACAAACCATTTTCCAAATCACAAAGGAGGAATTATATCATGAATATATTTCGTAAGAAACCAAACAAGGAAACGCATTCTCTAAAATTGGGGCAGAAAGGCAAAAAGGCATTTGCGGTATATGCAGCAATAGCACTGTCGGTTTGCAGTTTTGGTACTACTGTGTTTGCGGCAAGCGACCCGTTAGCCGTTATCAATAACCTTTCAGATTTTATTTTTGGTTTGATTCGCGCGATTGGTATGATCCTGTTAGGCTTCGGTGTAGTTCAGATCGGGTTGAGTTTGAAATCCCATGATCCGTCCCAGCGTGCTAACGGCTTTCTAACCCTTGCTGGCGGAGTTGTTATTACTTTTGCAAAAGAAATTTTAAGCTTAATTACAGGAGGATAAATAGCAAGAGCGGTAGGCCATTTTTATATGCTTGTCCTTTAAAATAGTTAAATTTGCGAGGAAAGGAGGTTTGTAAATGTCAGATAATTGGGTGGTGCAAAACCTAGAAAATGCTTTAAATACTTGGAATCAAAAATTAACTGAGATTTGGCAGCTTATTACACAATCACCGCAGCAGTTTAAGGGTGGGACGATTTGGAATGTTATCGTAAATATACATGGTGCAGTACAGGCTATAGGCTTGGCTTTATTAGTGCTGTTTTTTGTTGTGGGGATCGTTAAGACGTGTGGATCGTTTGCGGAGGTTCGTAAACCAGAGCACGCCTTAAAATTATTTATACGCTTCGCCATTGCAAAAGGAGTTGTGACCTATGGGCTGGAATTGATGTTGGCGTTATTTAATATTGTTCAGGGGTTGGTTTCAACAATCATGACATCTGGTGGTTTGGGTGCGGCACAGCAAACTATTTTACCACAGGAAATTGTTAATGCTGTTGAAAATAGTGACTTTTGGGATCAAATACCATTATGGGCTGTGACGCTGATCGGAAGCCTGTTTATTGTTATCCTGTCCTTTATTATGATAATGACAGTGTACGGGCGTTTTTTCAAATTGTACCTTTATACAGCGATTGCCCCAGTTCCTCTTTCAACATTTGCCGGAGAACCTACGCAGCATGTTGGAAAGAGTTTTATAAAGAGTTATGCTGCGGTGTGTCTGGAGGGAGCAATTATTGTCCTCGGCTGTATTATCTTTTCCTTGTTTGCTGCTTCACCGCCTGCGATAAGTCCAAATGCGGCGGCTGTAACACAGGTATGGAGCTACGTCGGGGAGTTGATTTTTAATATGCTTGTTCTAGTCGGGGCTGTGAAAATGGCCGACCGCATTGTACGGGAAATGATGGGACTGTAAAGGAGAATATCAATGAAGCGATTTTATGTTTTCAAAGACGGAATGCAACAAGGAAGTATGTCATCGAAAGAAGAAGCCATCGAATTGATTAGGCGGCGCCAAAAACGTGAAACACACCCTATTCTGCGTTCGGAATACAGCATTATTGAGGGTGAGGAAGAATTTATCCCCTATCTCACTCAGCTTGAACAACCCAAGAAAAAGCGGGAAATGGAGCGTTAGGCAAAAAATATTTGAAATTCAAAATTATTTGTTGATAAGGAGTAAACTATTATGAACTCATACGAAGAAAAGAAGCAAAGAAGAATTGACTACTACAACGAAAAAGCGGAAAGGTTTGAACAGGAAAGTACCCGTCTTTCACAGGAATCCAGCAAGATGATTGGCGCTATTCCTATTGGACAGCCTCTTATGCCGGATCACCATTCTTATAGATCCGACAAAAATTATCGTGACCGTGCATGGGGAAAAATGGGAAAATCTGTTGAGATAGGTCAGAAAGCAGATTATTACCGCAGCAAGGCAGAGGCTGCCGAGAAAAATACCGCCATTTCCAGCGATGACCCCGAAGCGGTCACGAAGTTGAAAAGCAAGTTAGAAAAACTGCAAAATTTCCAAAGCTATATGAAAACGGTAAATTCCTATTACCGCAAAAACGGTACGATGAAAGGATTTGAAGGTATTTCTGATGAAAAGGCGGCGAATATCGACGAGACAGTAAAAAACAGTTATTCATGGATAACTGTTCCCTATGCCCCTTATGAACTTTCACAGAATAATGCGGAGATCAACCGTCTGAAAAAACGAATTGCCATATTGGAACGCCGGGAGGAAACGGGCTTCGTGGGCTGGAAGTTTGAGGGCGGCGAGGCTGTTGCCAACAGGGAGGAAAACCGCTTGCAACTTTTGTTTGATGAAAAACCGAATGATGAGCAACGGCGGATTTTAAAATCGTATGGTTTTCATTGGTCCCCTAGAGAGCAGGCATGGCAGAGGCAACTTAATGACAATGCGATTTATGCGGCAGGCCGGATTGATTTTATTTGTCCTGAGAATGGAAAAAGTCCAAGAGAGCTACAGCCAAAACCTGTAAAGAAAGATGCACCAGATCGTTGATCGGGAAATAAGGAGGAACATATTATGAATATCAATACTGAAAAATTGTTGAGGCTTTCAAAACGAATGTTGAAGCGTACAGAAGAATATCAGGAAAATCGAAAAAGTGATATGTCTGAGGAAGATAATTTTCAAATGGAATATCTTTTAGGAAAAGGGAACTGTTCTAAATCGAAAGATGTGATTGCGTATGCTTCTAATTACGATGGGATTATATATTTTTATCCCTTACAGCAAATGAGTAATGCCAGATTTGTTTCTACTTGGGACTTTGAAGATACCAGTTATGATTCACAACTGTTTGACCATTTGGAGTGTGGCTATGATTTACTTTGGGCTACATCTGTATGCCATAATGGAATATGGTGCGAGATAGAGGAAAGCTATCATGAAGAAATAGAACATAAAGCTGGTATGCAAAAGTATTTAGAATACTGTGTGCGAAATTATATCACAAAAGAATCTTTGAAAGAAGAAACCGGTTATAATGGCAAGGACATTATGGCCTTGTATGATAAAGAAAAAGCGAAAATCAAATGGCAAAAAGGGCAAGAACGATAACAATAACAGGGGGAATATATATGGAAGTAAAAATCAATCGGGAAATTCGCAACTATACTGAATCTATGTTTTTCGGATTGAGTATGCGGCAATTTGTCTTTTCCATTCTGGCCTGCGGCGTAGCCGTGGGCCTTTATTTTATCCTGCGTCCCTATTTGGGTTTAGAAACTCTTTCGTGGATTTGTATTCTGGGCGCTGCACCTTTTGCCATGTTGGGCTTTATTACTTATCATGGCATGAAAGCGGAACAGTTTATATGGGTTTGGCTGCGCTCGGAAATTATCGAACCGAAAGAAATCCGTTTTGAATCTTCTACCCTTTATTATGAAGCTCTTAAAGATACGATTAAAAAAATATAATAGGGAGGAAAGACATGATTAGGACATTAAAAAATCTGTTTAAGCAGGATCGGGAACGCTATACTGTTCCCCGAAGGGTGCAGGATACAATCCCGGTTCGGCGTATCTGGAAAGATGGTATTTTTATGACCGGGAATAAGTTCTCTAAAACCTACCAATTTACAGACATCAATTATTTTGTAGCGAGCCGGGAAGATAAAGAAGCAATGTTTTTAAGTTATTCAGAGTTACTCAATAGTCTGGATTCAGGTGCATCTACTAAAATTACGATCAATAACCGCCGTTTGAATCAGGCAAACTTTGAACAATCAATCCTTATGCCTATGCGTGACGATTTTCGGGACGAATACCGGAAAGAGTATAACCAAATGCTTTTGGATAAAGCTATGGGAGGCAATAGAATCATTCAGGAAAAATACATTACCATTTCAGTCAATAAAAAGAATGTTGAAGAAGCGCGGACATATTTTGCCCGTGTAGGTGCTGATTTAATTTCCCATTTTGCTGTGCTAGGTTCAAAATGTAAGGAATTGGACGCAGAGGAAAAACTGCGGGTACTTCATGATTTTTACCGTCAAGGAGAAGAAGCCGATTTTTATTTTGACCCACAGGATATGATGAAAAAAGGTCATGATTTTAAAGACTATATTTGCCCGGATTCGATAGAAAAAAATAGTGATTATATAAAACTCGGTGAAAAGTATTGCCGGGTTTTATTTTTGAAAGATTATGCTTCCTATATCAAGGACAGTATGGTAACGGAATTGACGGATTTTAACCGCAATATGATGTTGTCGATTGATGTGGTCCCTATCCCTACCGATGAAGCAGTACGAGAAGTGGAAAACCGTCTTTTAGGCATAGAAACCAACATTACGAACTGGCAAAGGCGGCAAAATGCCAATAATAACTTTTCTGCGGTTGTCCCTTATGATATGGAACTGCAAAGGAAAGAGGCGAAAGAATTTCTGGACGATTTAACTACCAGAGATCAGCGCATGATGTTTGCCGTGATTACTATGGTGATTTCTGCCGATAGTAAGGAACAGCTTGACAGTGATACCGAGGCCATTTTGTCTGTAGCGAGAAAGCATATGTGCCAGCTTGCAACCCTCAAATTTCAGCAGCTTGACGGTTTAAATACGGTACTTCCGATTGGAACACGAAAAATCAATGCGTTTCGCACCTTAACCACGGAATCACTTGCGGTTTTTATGCCTTTCAAAGTACAAGAGATTCAAGATGATGGGGGAATTTATTATGGTGAAAACGCGATTTCCCATAACTTGATTTTGTGCAGCAAAGAAAATCTTTTGAATCAATCGGCTTTTCTGCTCGGTGTTCCCGGATCGGGGAAATCATTTAGTGTAAAAGAATTGATTACATTTCTGATTTTAAATACGAATGATGATATTTTAATCTGTGATCCAGAGGGTGAATTTGTGCCGTTGATTCAGGCTTTGAGCTGGGATATTTCTACAGTCATTCGTATGACAGCAGGCGGGAAGGATCGGCTTAATGCGATGTACATGGTTGATGGATATGGTGAAAACAATCCGATTGTGGAGAAATCTCAATTTGTCATGTCGTTGATTGAACAGATAGATAAACGGGGAGTTGGCCCGCAGCATAAATCAATTATAGACCGTTGTACAGCTTTAGTTTATCAAGAAGCGGAGCAAACAGGAAGGGCAGCTACCCTTTGTGATCTGCGTAATAAGTTGTTGGAGCAGCCAGAAAGGAAAGCGAAAGAGATCGCATTGTCTTTAGAGCTATTCACAACCGGTTCCCTTGATATTTTTGGAAAAGAAAGCACGGTTGATCTTGATAACCGTATTGTGGTATTTGATATTCATAGTTTAGGGGCACAATTAAAGCCTACAGGACTTTTAGTAATTACGGATACCATTTTAAATAGGGTAACATTGAACTGGAAATGCGGCAAACGTACTCACGTTTTTATCGACGAATTTCATGTAGTGTTTGAAAATGAGCAAAGCGGAATTTTCTTTAATTCCGCATGGAGGCAGTTCAGAAAACGGGGCGCTTATCCCACAGCCATTACGCCGAATGTAGAGTATTTGTTGGATTCCGTACAGGCGAGTACCATGCTGTCTAACTTTGAATTTGTTAGCATGCTAAAGCAGGCCGCGTCAGACCGGACTAAGCTGGCAAAGCTGCTCAATATATCCGATGAACAGATGAGCTATGTGACCAATGCCGACGCGGGGTGTGGGTTAATCAAGTATGGAAGTGTTCTTGTCCCGTTTATTAACCATTTTCCGAAAAACACAAAATTATATCAGCTTATGACAACTAAGCCCGGCGAGGGCGTATTTGGGGGTCAGGCAGTGCCAATAAAGAGGACGGTGGATAGCGTATGAAACCAGAAAAATTTATACGAGATGTAGGGCGGCTATTGGACGGCTGTTCCACAGAGAGTATTGAAACATGGATTCAGTGGGCGAAAGAATGTGTTGAATCGGAACAATATCTGGATTTTAAGCCCCTTCCAACAGAACAGGCGGTATCCGTATGGCTGGATTCCTACTATGCGTCATTCTATTTTATCAAGCAGGATTTTGGGAAATCAACTGCCGAAAAACTCGTCAGTCTTTCTAATTCGGCCTTGTGCTTATATCCTTATGAAATGCGAGAGGCGGCAAAGGTACTGAAAGCTGGAGGAAGCTTGGAGCAAATTGAGAAGATGATTGTGGAAGGAACATTAGAGGATTACAAAAAACTCCCCACGCTGGAAGATGTCAGGAAAAGTGTTCGGAATCGCAAGGAAAAGGAGAGATAGTTATGGAAGAACAAGTCATGAATTTGAGTGTTCACCCTCAAATCCTAGACTTATATACAGTATTAGAGCAAAATGGTTTAAGCAAACAGAAAGAGGAAATACAGTCCCTAGTAAGCTATATTGAAAATATGGAAAACAAATTGTCCGAGATGTCAGAGGAAATCGAAAATATGCACAAGGCACTAGAACGAATGAATGATCGAAAATTCCGCAATAAATGTCAGAACATTATTTCAAGCATTGAGGAAAAAATTCAACAGGCTAGGACAATGATCTCTGTTACCAAAGTCAAGCTGGTTAATTTTGCGGATAATGCTGTAAAAACATTTCGAGAAAAAGGACATTCAACACTGTTACAGATGATGAATGCCCTAAAAGTTCCTGAATTGCTTTCTCATATGCGAGATGGCTTTGCCCATGCCTCTGATTCAATGTTTCAACATGCCGAACATTTAAAGTCAGCACAACAGGAACTGCATGAGATTGGTGCACATTTTAAAAATTTCATGCGGTATTTAGTAGGAAAACCGGCGGCAAGTGAGAAATTGAGAAATGACGCAGGTGCCGGAGCAGATTTAATTTATGCCACTGAGTCGTGTGGACATATATTTTTTAATATGAAATGCAAAACTGATGACTTCATAAATAAGATTTGTAAGGATACAAAAACAGAAGAAAAAGTATCAGTAAAAGGAGAATTAAACAATATTAAAAAGACATTTTCAGAAAAAGTGCGCTCACCTATCCAGAAAGAACAGGTGCGGTAGAAAGGAGAAAAACAAATGGGAAAAAGGCTTATAATAATAGGGGCGGCAATTTTTGCCGCCCTTTTTCTGTTTTCCAGTATTATGTTGTTTAGTGAATATCAGGATCAGAAACAAAGTGCCAGAGTATTCAAACAGGTTACAGAGCTTGTAGAAAAAGATTTTACAGAATCAGAGCAAAAAAAATCACCATTTGAGAAATATGCCGCAGTTTATGAAAAAAATCACGACTTGATTGGTTGGATCACCATTGAAGGAACACGGATTGATTATCCTGTTATGCAGACAAAGGAAAAACCTAATTTTTACTTAAAGCACGCCTTTGATAAATCCTATAGCAGATATGGGGTGCCCTACATAGCGGAGAACTGTGATATAGACGTTTCCGACAATATTGTGATTTACGGACACCATATGAATAACGGCTCTATGTTTTCTGATTTATGCAGATACGCAGATGAAGATTTTTATAAGGCGCATAGAACAATTCGCTTTGATACGCTCGGCAGTTTTGGAGAATATGAGATCATCTCTGTTTTTAAAACTACGGTTTACTCAGAACAGGGATTTTCTTATTATCATTTTGTTAATGCAGGCAGTGAATCTACTTTTAATGAATATGTTTCAAAATGCACAGAACTTTCTTTGTACAATACCGGCGCGACTGCTAAATATGGAGATAAATTGATTACTTTGTCTACCTGTGAATATAGCCGAACAAACGGGAGAATGGTCGTTGTCGCAAAAAAGATATGTTCTGATTCAAAAGGGAGGAAACAGAATGAAACCTAAAAAGCATGTAGCTATGCTATCTGGAGGAAAAGATTCAACAGCAATGTTATTACGTATGTTAGAGGAAAGTTGTCCTGTAGACTTAATTTTGTTTTGTGACACTGGCTTGGAGTTTCCACAGATGTATGAGCATTTGAGGAAACTAGAGAAGTATATCAATCAGAAAATTACATGGCTGAAAGCACCCCGTAATTTTGAATACTATTTTTTTGAATATCACCCGCAACGTAAAAATCCGGTATTAGAACAATATGCTGGCATGAGCTGGCCCAGCCCGCGCAATCGCTGGTGTACTGGTATGTTAAAAATTCGTATAACATCTGCTTATCTGCGGGATTTACGAAAACAGTATGAACTGGTTGAATATATCGGTATTGCCGCCGATGAGAGAAAACGAATTAGAAATAAATGCTACCCGCTTGTGGAATGGAACATGACGGAGAAAGACTGCCTTGACTACTGTTACGAAAAAGGGTTTGATTGGGGCGGCTTGTACAAGCTGTTTCATCGTGTTTCTTGTTGGTGCTGTCCGCTTCAAGGATTAGACGAACTTAGACAGCTTTATTTTAATTTTCCCCCTTTGTGGAATCAACTTCAAAAATGGGATAATACCACATGGCGGCAATTCCGAAAGGATTATTCCGTTAAGGAGTTAGCCTGGAGGTTTGAATTTGAAAAAGAATGGCAGGAACAGGGTGGAACACTTTGCGGTAAACTTTTTTTCACAACATTGAAACAAGAACTGGAAAGGCGGAAGGCGATGATATAAATGCCAAATATAAAAATTAAAAATGTTGCGAAGGGTACAATAAAAACGATTGATAAAACAGCCATTATTTCTGGTCGTATGAAAAATTCTTTTGTCCGTACTAAAGATAAAGCCGAGGAGGAATTGCTTCCCGATGATAACTCTCCAGTGGAATACGCTGTTAATCGTGTGTCTAATGCAGCAGATAAAGGAGCGCACAAATCGGCACATGTTGCTGCCGGGTTAGGAAAATATGGGGTCAAAGGCACAAAAGCTGGATTTTCTAAATTAAAAAGGAATTTACAAGATCAATCGACTCGGCAAGTCAAGAAACAGGTGCGACAGTTAATTGATAAATCAAGAACTAGCATTAAAACGATAGATCGTGGAAATAAAACAGTTAAAAGTACCGTCAAAGGCACGGTAAAGACTGCACAGAAAACAATAAAAACAGCAGAACATACTGCGAAAGCAAGTGTTAAAACGGCAAAACAGGCAGCAAAGGTCGCACAAAAAACAGCACAGGCCACAGCACGAGCGGCGAAAATGGCGGCACAAGCAGCACGGGCTACGGCAAAAGCAACTATTACAGCACTGAAAGCGGCAATCAAAGCGATTATGTTGGCAGCAAAGGCAATTATAGCCGCAACAAAAGCATTGATTGCCGCTATTGCTGCGGGAGGCTGGGTTGCTGTAATCATCATCTTAGTTATCTGTTTGATTGCCTTAATTATTGGTTCCTGCTATGGCATATTCTTTTCTGGCGAAGATACAGGAAATGGAATGACCGTGCAGACAGCAGTACAGGAAATCAATAGTGATTATCAGGAAAGACTAGAAGAAATAAAGAGTGCAAACAGTTATGACATACTGGAAATGTCAGGTTCGCGAGCGGTTTGGAAAGAAGTGCTGTCGGTATATGCTGTTAAAACTACTGGTGATCCTATGGGAGCACAAGAAGTTGCAACTATGGACGAAGAAAAGAAAAATCTTTTAAAAAATATCTTTTGGGAGATGAATCAGATTTCTTATGATACTGAGAGTAAAACGGAAACAGTTATTATAGAAAATGATGATGGTCATGGAAATATTCTTGAGGAAGAAATAATAGTAACAAGGGTATATTTGTATATATCAGTTAGCCATAAGACAGTTGACGAAATGGCAGAAAAATATAACTTTAACAGTACACAAAGGGGGCAGCTTCGTCAACTGCTTATGGAAGAAAACGATCCCTTATGGTCGCAGGTGCTTTATGGAATAGGAAATAATGATATTGTAGCAGTTGCTTTATCGCAGGTAGGAAATATAGGGGGAGAGCCTTATTGGTCGTGGTATGGTTTTAGTAACAGAGTAGAATGGTGTGCCTGTTTTGTATCTTGGTGCGCTGATCAGTGTGGATATATTGAAAGCGGTGTACTTCCTAAATTTTCTGGGTGTACTTCTCAGGGAGTGCCTTGGTTTAAAGAGCGGGGACAATGGCAGGACAACACTTATATACCAAACCCCGGTGATATAATTTTCTTTAATTGGGACGGAGATAGCTTGATCGACCATGTAGGAATCGTAGAGAAAGTAGAGAACGGAAAAATTTACACGATTGAAGGAAATTCTAATGATAGTTGTGTGCAAAACAGTTATCCGTTAGGATATTCTAAGATTTATGGATTTGGAATACCTCTATATTAAGTAGATATAAATAAAGGTCGGAAAACTTTGGCTTTCCGACCTTTATTTATTACCTTGATTATTTTCTTGAAAAGTAGTAATTACTTTTATAATTGTTTCAAGCTGATTAGGCTTTAAAGTTTTTAAGGCTTTTGTTATTTCCTGAATTTGATGTGGGGCTGGATTATCCATAGCGAAAAATTCTTCTGGTGTAATTTTAAGGTAATCACAGATATAAAAGAAGTTTTCCATAGTAGGAAAATTTTTATTGTTTTCGATGTGGTTTATATAACTTGCATTTTGTCCAATATCTAAACTCATTTTTCTTGCAGATATTTTTTTCAAATCGCGGAGTTGCTGCAACCTATCTCCAAAAAAATTTTCATAATCAATCATAGAACATACACCTCATACTACCTTTTATTATAGGCCATGAGTATATGTAAAATGTGGCTGTTATCGCTATATATTTATTGACTTATAGCTAATAACCCAATATAATAATATTAAAAAATGTCGTATTTTTAGCATACGACATTTTAAGTTATTTTTTATTCGCTTGAAAAAATTGATATATGATTTTTTCTAAGATGTCAAGTTGCTCATTATTGAGTTTTCCAATCATTTTACTTAATTCATCTGATTTTTCAGGATTTACTTTATCAATACAGAAAAATTCTTCTGGAGTAATATTTAGATATTGGCAAATATAAAAGAAACTTTGCATGGTAGGAAAGTTCTTTTTATTTTCGATTTGATTTATATAGTTTATATTTTGTCCTAATGATACGCTCATTTCTCTTGCGGAGATATTTTTTTGATCGCGAAGTTGTTGAAGTCTCTTTACAAAAAAATCTTCGTAGTCAAAATCTATATTAAACATATAATAACACTCCCATACTTGTTATTATATGGAATTACTGTACATAATACGAAATATCAAATCTTTTGATATTTTAAAAAGAAAAGAAAAAATCTTTTTTGTTTTGTAAACTGTGAAGGAATAGCTATGGAACCAAAAAATTTAGCTAAAGATTGTATAGAGGGTTTGCTGTACCCTTGGTATGTACATTATGAAGAATACTTAGGTGCAGCAGAATATCTTGCAGGTAAAATGAATCTTATAAAGGTTTTTTCGCCATTTACTGATGAAGTAGTTGAATCATGTGTAGAAAAGCATGATAAATATGATTTAACGCTATTTACTATTCTATATGAAGATTTCATAGAATATCTGTCATATAAAATAGGGTCTGTTTTTTGTGTTGCAGATGAACTCAATCTGGATATTTTACAAGCCCAAAGAAAAATTTTTAATAATACTATAATAATACAAAGTAAAATAGGTGATATTCCTATGCTTGCTAATTTGAAAAAGATGATGTCAAAATTAGAATGGCATAGTTTTTGCAAGTGGTATGAATATTCTCTATGGGCAGCAATATTACGATGGCCGATATATTTTTTACTAGGTTATTATGAATATGCAGATCAAAGATTTTGTAAATCAGATGATTTTTTTAAAAAAGAGGTCTTAACTCAGAGAATTGAAAAACAAATACAGATATACTATCAATCTTTCAATTTATTGTAGGTACTAAAAGAAAAAAGTGAAAGGCGTAATCGCCTTTCACTTTAGACATTTTTGGATTTAAAATCTTTCCACTGTGTTGTTACATGAAGTTCTACGTTATTACCGATTGCTTTAAAATGTTGTTTGCCACAATAGATTTTGAGATTTTCGCGCCCCCTTAAATCCAGTTCATTAGTATTTCCCTTAGTTTCAAGAATAAAATATAATTTTTTAATCCCGTCAATATCAACGTAGACGGCCCAATCCGGGTTATAGCTGCCGATAGGGGTATCGACTTTAAAGCGGGAGGGAAGTTTGAAGAACATCTTAACGTCTGGATCATCATCAAGATCGAGAGCAAACCTATTTTCTACTGTGCTGTCATACATAACATAGTCGTACACGCTATGCTCAACAGCTACAGCGTTCCGATCAAGATTTGCAATCAATTCCGCACTGTCGAAAATCTCCTGTACATAATACTCTGCGCCGTACAGCTTCTTATAACTGATACCATCTATCGCCAATGAATAACAGGCATTACGGATTATTTCAGTAGCTCGTTCAATAAAGAGTTGAGGGTCGTTTAAAAAGTCTTTTAATCGACCGCTTTGCTTCAGTATTTTCGCAATCACGCTGCGGCTCGCTAATGTTTGGCTGTCAAGAATAGCAAGGATATTTGGTAATGATGAATAGCTGTCTGAAAGATCAGCAGTTTTAATGCCGCGTTCTGTATAAGTAACACCCGGTTGGTCGATTTGAATATCAGCAGTCTGTGTAACAATATGTGCTTTGTGTATTGACTCCATGTTTTGCAGGGCGGCAACACTCCGGCGTATCAATTCTTTTTCATCAATCTTTACTCGATAAGTTGTTTTTTGCTTAATTTTATCCCAAAGTTCCAAAAACTCCGGGGAAAGAGTAATTTCTTTTTTCAATCGTACTGTTACATCACGGGAAGCGTCGCGGATCGGAGGCCGGGTATCAGCACGTCGAATGATAGAAACAAGTTGATTTCTTGCGCTTTCAAAACGAGATGGAAGTTCCAGCGTACCGGATTGTATAGCTGATTTCATATTGTCTTTAATTTTTCCTGATTTTGTGATGTATCCTTTTTCTTCAAAATGGTTCATTAGCTGTTGTGCATCCTCATAAGAAATCTCTTTTTCAACAGTTACTGTTTTTTGAACAGTTAATTTAGAAACAGCTTCTGGAGTGATTTCACCATTGCGGGTAATGATTTCAACAGCTTTTTCTTTTACGGCTTCTAATTCTTTTGGCAATTCAGGTACGTCTTTAGACATAGATGATTCAGCTTTTATAAAGCCTTTGTCCGCAAGATGGGAAAGAAGAATAGCCGTTTGATTTTCCGTTAAAGATTTTTCCTCGGTTGTTGTTTCCTCAAAAATCATTCCGTTGAACAATTCAAGTCCCAAAATACCAAACTTTATGCCGGTTTCATTTTCGATTTCTTTTTGTAAAGTATCGGCAAATTCTGCAAAGCTTTCATTTGCCATAACATGAAGAATATTGATATTTCGATCTTCGATTCGTTCTCCGTTCTGATCCACACAAAGACGCAAGCCGCGACCGATTTTTTGACGGGCAGTTAATGTGCTTTTCTGTTCGATAAGCGTACAAATCTGAAAGACATTAGGATTGTCCCAGCCCTCTTTTAATGCGGAGTGAGAAAAGACAAAACGTAAAGGACAATCAAAGGATAATAGCCATTCCTTATCTTTCATTATGGTGTTATAGGTGTTGTAATCGTCCAGCGTGTCACCTTTGGTATTTTTATAATTCCCCTTTTTATCTTGTGAGAAATATCCATCGTGGACGTGATCGGCACCAGCAGGAAAATAATTTTGTAAAACTTTATATTTGGGTAGGGCAATCAATTCAGCGTAAAGCTCCTCAAACATTTGGGCATAAATCCCTTTGCCGCCCTCTGCATTACGATATTTTTTAACTTCGTCGATGAAAAACAGGGACAAAACTTTGATTCCTTTTTTAGTGTAACGCAGTTCTTTGTCAAGATGGGTTTCGATAGTTCGGCGTATCTGCATACGCTTTACAAGATTTTCGTCAATATCGCCTATTGCACGGTGAAGCGGAATAACCTCGGTATTAGACAGTTCGATTTGTTCCATACCGGGAGTACAGTCAATGCCGGAAATTGCGTAATCTTCATAAATTTCCCGGTTGCCAGATAGGGCAAACAGATCGGCACCCGGCTTGACCGTGATTGCTTTACGAGCTACTTTTCCGTCTTTGTCCTCAACGTCTATTTCTATACGGGCGCGAAAACCATTAGCATTAGAAACTGATAGCAATTTAATGTATGGTTTATTAAAACCACTCGTAGCTTGATTGCTGGAAACACATATTTGTTTTACTAGCCCCATTTGATAAGCGTCTACAGGAGTAAGGCGATAAAGAAGATTTACTTTTTCACGGTGGGTTGCCGAATAGCGGAATATGCAGAGGGGATTGAGAGAAGCAATCGCCTCTTTAGCCTTTTGAGTGTTGTCTACGCTTTGTGGTTCATCAATGATAACAATAGGATTGGTGTCTTGGATAAAACGGATCGCAGCTTCTCCGTTTAATCTGTCTTGCTGTTGGTTAATCACGTTTTCCGCTTTTCTGAAAGCATCAATATTGATAATCATGATTTCAATATTAGTGCTGGTAGCAAACTGCCGCACATCGGACAGTTTGGAACTGTTATAAATAAAATAGCGGCAAGGGGTGTTGTCATAGAGTGCGGAAAAATGTTCCTGTGTTGTTTGCAGAGATTTGTAAACCCCTTCCCGAATCGCAATGCTTGGAACAACAATAATAAATTTTGTGAATCCATATTGGCGGTTTAGTTCATAAACCGTTTTGGTATAAACGTAAGTTTTGCCGGTTCCAGTTTCCATTTCAAGGGAAAACTGCCGTCCTTGCAAATCCTCAGTTTGCGGCAAAAGATTATTCTTTTGAACGGCCCGCATATTTGTAAGCATATTTTTATCAGTTATATGGAGGGCATTTGCAATGCCTGTTTCATTAAAAAAGAATGTTTGTCCGCCGCTTTGCTCCATGCTAAAAGTGGAAGTTTGCCGTTGCTGTCCGTCAAAAAGAGCGCATACAGCGTTTACCGCTTCAGTCTGAAATTCCTGTTGTTTAAATTTTAACTTCAATAGATAGACCCCCTAAAAGAAGTCGATTTTTTTATTCCTGATTCCCATAGAAGAAATCGAATAGCCAGCCATATTTTTCATAGTTTAAATAGGCTTCGCTGTTGTCCGGGCAGTATGTCCCATCAGCCGAATTGATGGCATCTATTTCAAATTGGATTGCCATTTCTTTTATTTCGTTGATTTGTTCTTGTGTAGCATGAATCTCGATCGTACAGGGGATTTCATGTACAAATCCCAAATCACGCAATGCAGGATCGGAAGCTAGAAGCTCAACTGTTGCCTGCGGATAAATTTCAGCCAGACACTTTGTTAGCCGTTGAAAGGTTGGCATATCGGTTTCTACTTTCATAAATCTATTCCTTGCTTATTCCGAAAGATTAAAAAGCATTTCCCTTATATTGAAACTCATAGTGATTATCTTGCTCATCATCATAATCATATTCACATTCATCATAGGAAAAACGGTCTATGAGTTCCTTGTCCTGCACGTCAAAGCAAGTGACTTCACAAATAATTTTAGATTGTGTCGAAAAACACACTTCGATTAAAAAATATTCTCCTACCCGATCATAGATCCGCGCCGCCGACATTGTACCGTTCGCTTTGGTGCTTGCACTGTTGGCAATATATCCAATCGTATAACCACCTTGTATCAACACTTTGATTGCTTCGCTGTCATAAGCATTATCCGGTTCCTTACAACATAAAAAGGTAGCGCCAATCGAGAAAGGGTCCCGGTCTTTATAATGATTGAATCCGGTTATCGTTACAAATGTTCCTTTTAACATAAAATAGCCTCTTTTATATCGTTTTTAGCTCAATGTTTTGGTTTTCCAACAGATAATATGCGTTTGCTTTTGCGCTGCTATCGGCTAGGCTGTGGCTTGCCAACACAATTTTTTTCGGCTGATATGCCGCCATTTGCTCCACATGTTCGGCTGTTACACCCGGCTGCAAGCAGATCAGCATTTCGTTATTTTCAACGGTGTAAACGGTCAACCCGTTCAGATCAAAGGCGGAAAGATCGGAGGTGAGGGGATACCCCATCTTTAGCAGGATTTCAAAGACAAGCTCATCATTGCTCCGGTCTGGCTTCAGCCCGTCAAGATGTCCGTCGATCCGGTCGAATAATGTTGCTATATCCTCATTATCAATGAGGGAATCGTCCCATATTTTCAGATTGGAGCTATCCAGCTTGAACACCTTAAATCCTACGTCTGGCAATGGCTTTGGCTCCTCGCCTAATTTTAATTGGCTATTTGCCTGCTTTGCTTCTTCCAGAATCTTTGCACCAGCACGCCGGATTCGTTCCTTGCCGATCTCACAGATATTTTTATATCCAGCCTTAAACGCTTCGCTCTTTTCATCGCACACTTCGGGAAGCTGTACCATAATATACCGGCGGTTTCCGCCGTCCTCGGCGTTTAGCTGCATGACGGCATGGGCGGTTGTCGCGCTGCCGCTGAAAAAGTCAAGGATTATGTCGCAATCATCTTTTACAGTAACATATTCTACAAGTTTTTTAATATCATCAATGCTTTTGGGATTTTCAAAAACCCGCCTATTATCGAATATGGCATTAAACGTTTGGGACGCTGTTTGTGCATAACTAAAATGCACACTACGCATAACCTCTTTATCTGCTTCAAAAAGATTAGTCCTTATGCGTGGTGTAGTCGTTTCGTCTTGTCCAAATACAACTCGCCCGCGATCAATTTCTTCTTTCATTCTCTGCGGATTTGGGTAAATCCAACCTCTCGACGGTACTTTACAAGGTTTATGAGTAACAGGGTGCATAACGTCATATCGCGGCCCACCACCACCGGGCCAACTAATATTTCCATCATCACGATATGGGCCTTTTTCGTCAACCCTTGTAAAACGCGCCAATGATTTACGCGGGTCGTCCTTATCCCATGAACTATATAACAATTTCAAGCCCTCGTTTACTTTTCCCCAGTCGTCATCATATAGTTTTCTCAATCGTTCAAACTCGGCCTTAACTTCTTCTATGCCCTCTTTTGTCATTCTCAAAACAGTGCCGCGTTCATTCATTGTCGCTGTACTTTTGAAATAGACAAGCATATATTCATGTCCAATAGAAAAATATTTTGCGTCATTTTTTCTATTCTTGTCGTATACAAGGCAAGCTATGAAGTTTTCTTCCCCGAATACTTCATTACATAGCTTTTTGAGATTATCCAATTCTACATCGTCAATGGAGACGAAGATAACCCCATCGTCCCGTAAAAGATTCGCGGCAAGCCGCAGGCGAGGGTACATCATATTCAACCAGTTGGTGTGATACCGCCCCATGGTTTCAGGGTTGCTTTTGGTCGTCTGCTCGGTTACTTCCTTGTACCGTGCCAGAGGATCAGCGAAATTGTCTGCATAAACAAAATCATTCCCGGTATTGTAGGGAGGGTCTATGTAAATCATTTTGACTTTTCGGAAGTAGGATTTTTGCAGAAGCTTTAAAACCTCTAAATTATCACCCTCTATATAGAGATTCTGTGTTGTGTCAAAGTCAACGCTTTCAGCAGGACAAGGGCGCAATGTGGACGTGCTCCGTTTTTGGGCTAGGCGCAGACAATCGCTTTTTCCTTTCCATTTAAACTCATATTTTTCATAATCATCGTTGATATATTCCCCGCACAGGGAAAGCAGCTTGTCAATATCCAGCTTGCCCTCTATAAAGCATTCCGGGAACACCGACTGCAATTTTTCTTTATTCATTTTTTCCAAGTCCAAAGAAAGACCGTCTAATTTATCTGTCATATCTGTACCCCCATTCATTGACTTTATTTTACCATAAATGGCGAAATTCTGCCACTTAAATAAAAAATCCTATAGCCTTACGGCTATAGGATTGGAAGTTATTTTTCCATATGGGCAACCATTTTAAATATATGATTTAGAAAGTCTGATACAGCCTGGAACTGTTCAGGCGGTAAACGTTCTAGTTTTTCAGCGATATATGCAACATCGTTCAGTTCCTTGTCACCAAATAGAATGGTGTCACTAGATATGGATAACTTCTCACAGATTCTTTTTAGAGTAGACACAGTAATACCGGAAATACCCCGTTCTATTGCTGATACATTTTTTGTACCTAAAGAAACGAGTTCACCAAATTGTTGCTGAGTGAGTCCGGCACGTTCTCTGGCTATTCGTATTTCATTGCCGATCTGGAGATTGATTTCTTTTTTGTTATTCATCTTTTCACCGTTATTGACTTTCCTAGTTTGTTTTCCAAAGTATGTTGGAGATTCCTAACCTTACTATTATTTTAAGTAATAGTAAAATTGACATAAACCCTATGACACTACTATAATTTGTAATACTAAAAATATGATAAGAAAAATATAGTGCAAGAAAGATAGAAAATCAGAAAAGAGGGGGAGCCTTTTGGATAGAAGAACTGCCGTTGCAAAAAAATTAAGGATATTGAGAGAGAATAGTAATTTTAGTCAAGCGGATATTGCTGCAATGCTGGGAATGGATAGGTCAACATATGCCTATTATGAAACAGGAAAAACAGAGCCTTCATTAAAAACAATAGTTAAATTGGCTGAATTATATAAGGTTTCCACGGACATGATATTAGGAAGAAAACAAAAAGTAATTAACAAGCCTTTAGAACGCAGAGTTTTAAAAATTTATGAAATTGAAAATACAGTAAAAAAGCGCACTTGATTGTACTAACCAAGTGCACTTTTTATTTATCAAGATTAGCGATTAACTCAAAAATATGATTTAGACAATTTGAAACGACAGTAAACTGTTCTGGTGATAGACGTTCTAGTTTTTCAGAAATGTATTCGACATTATTTAATTCTCGATCATGAAAAAGAATTTCATCACTGGATATAGACAGTTTTTCACAAATACGTTTTAGAGTAGCTACAGTAATACCGGAAACACCACGTTCTATATCAGATACATTTTTTACACCAAGAGAAACGAGATCGCCAAATTGTTGTTGAGTAAGTCCGGCACGCTCTCTGGCTATTCGTATTTTATTTCCGATTAGGATATTGATTTCTTTTTTATTTTTCATTATTCCACCACTTTAAATACTATATACAATGAGTTTATGATTTTATACCGGTTATTACTATTATTGTAAGTAATAGTATTGTTGACATAAACCCTTTAATACAGTTATAATTAGTAATAGTAATATAGTGATAAAGGGGTGTGATCCGATTACTTGGGAACCACTTAAAAGATTAGAATAATTATAGAGAGGAGTTTTAAAAATGGCAATTATACGTCTAGTTGACAATTTAGGAAGAGTTGTATTACCAAATGAACTAATGCCAAAGGTAGGGTTAGAAAAGGGTGATGAAGTAACGATAGAAGTATATGATAATAGCTTTTTGATTTCCCCTGTAAAACCTCATTGTTGCATTTGCGGAAAAAAGAATCCATCTGATCGTTTACTTAGGTTAGGAGAAAAATATATCTGCATAGAATGTAGAGATGAATTGAAAAATTTATAATGTAACACAGTGAGAATATACAAATTTTTTGAAATTTTGTAGAAATTCTAAAAAGTTTTATGTAATTATTGATGTTTTTACAAAAATAGGGAAATTCGATTTTTTTCGCTTGCAAAGAATATCCTTTTGTGATAAGAAGAAACAAAAAGAAGTATTTTATATTGCAAAAGGAATAAAAATATGAAACTATATGTTGGACTTTTAAGAAAAATATATATGCCGCCTAGTGTTATGACCCGGATTGAGTCGTTAAACTCAATCCGGGTCATGTTGTTATTAGAGGCGAAATTTGCAGAGAATAGGGCGATTTTACAATATCCTGATGTTTGGTATCACATAATGTCAAATATTAAAAGAAATATAGAAAGAATGGTGAAAGTTATGAACTACAAAATAAAATGACAGTTATTGCGCTCCTATAGGCGATGACATATGCCACCCCTATAAATGGGGTGGCATATGTCATCAAGGGGGCTTTTACATGGTGCGATTTCACCGTGGCCTATCACTGTCCGAATTATTAAAATTCGGACAGGCCGTAAGGAGATAACTCAATCTTTCTGTAGAAAACCTCAGTGCCGTGGCCCGCCTTCAATCAATCTGAATCAAAAAATCTCAGATTGATTGGAGGAAAATAAAAATGGCATATAATAAAGCCAGAGCCGAAAAGGAATGGCTCAAATGGAAAACGGCAGAAGAAAAAAAGCTAAGAGAACTTGGTGTTGACGAGGACACGATTCAGCGTCTACATATCTATGATTGGACACAGTTTAATCGGGAACGGCGGTATTTTCAAAGGCAAGTAGAGTGGACTCCCTATATAGATCAGATGTCGGCTCAAGAACTAGAAATACCTGTAAACGATATAGAATCCCTCTTAAACAGTATTGAGAATAGCAAGCTGTTAAGTGTTCTAATTAAAGCGGACAGCCTTACCCTACAAATTGTCTTGTATAAATTGCAAGGGTTTACAAGTGCGGAGATCGCTCGCAAAATGGGTATGAAAGAAAATACTGTTAATCAACGTATTGCTCGGCTAAAAAAGAAATTATAAATTTTTTGATTTGGGTGTCACTTTTTACCTCTTTTCATGGGCTATATAGTGAACGGGCTAAAATCCTGTTCGATTTGCAGCTTGAAAAGAGAATACCCATTCATCAAGTACATTCCCATTGCCATTGTGATGAGCATGAGCCGTATAGCTATTGCGCCAAGATATAATAGAAAATTTCGTTATGGAGCGAGAAACAGTTAGCTATAAATGAGAGGTAGTTACTTTCATGGCGATAACCGACAATGGGGATAATGATACTCCTGTCCGGTCATAAAGTCGAGCGTGATAAGACCGTCGTAACAAGTGAGGGCAGCCAGCAGAGAACCTGCTGGGGGTGAAATTCCCGTGGAGCTGGGAAACTACCAGCCGCTTGATGACTTCCCATAGCAGTTCGGGGTGTCGAGGACAAATAGGATTGCTTTTATATACAGAATCAGACAGCAGAACGGGTCAAAGAAAATAAGGATTTTGTTTTATATCTTTTCGACCTAGAAAATGTTTTGCTGTCTGATTTTTTACATAGCGAAAATAATTGTTTTGACATTAGAATAGGAGGAAAAGTCATGAATCCAGTATGTCAGCGAGGGGATATATATTATGCCAATCTCGGATCAGGCATAGGGTCTGAACAAGTAGGTAGCCGACCAGTAGTTATTATCCAAAATAATATAGGAAATCAGTATAGTCCCACTGTTATTATTGCATCTATTTCCAGTAAAATCGACGCAAAGGCAAAACTTCCCGTTCATTATTCTATCGGAACAGAATGTGGATTGGAATTGCCTTCTATTATACTCTTAGAGCAAATACGCACGATAGACAAACAGAGATTGGCTTTTTATATTGGACGTTTAAATAATCAGCAGATTGAAAGACTGGATTATTTAACTTCCATTAGCTTGGGGCTGCTTGAACCGCCTAAAAAGAATTTGGTAATGTGCCTTTGCCCGAATTGTGCAGACAATTTCTATTTGTCATATGTTTTGAAAAAAGTAAATCCGAAACAAAAGGAAAAAGACATATGTACTTATTGCGGATACCGTCGAGGGATAGATTATGAAATTATTTCTAAAAGGGGAAGGGAGAACAGTTATAAATGTTAAATGAAAAAAATGAAATAGGGAGACAGTTTAAAATATGTGTTGGAGAATCCTTAGTGACAGTCTATTTCAGTCAGGAAGAATCAGAAGATATAAAGCGTAAGATAAGAGATATTTTGACATCTGCTTATGAGCAACGATTACAAAATGTTTTTTCTCCTACAGAATTAACAGATAAATTAGAATATACGAATTGAACGTGTCTTTATCGCACATTTGCCTTGTGCTTACATTATAATATATAATGTAAGCACAAGGATAAAACACCTTGATTGGACTTTTGATAATTGAATAGTAAAGAACACGATTCCGTATATTGTAATATACGGGAGGAAGTAAATTGAAACGGGTTTATTGTCTTTATAGAGTATCTACAAAGAAACAGGTTGATAAAAATGAAAATGATATTCCAATGCAAAAAAATGCTTGCCATGATTTTGTTATTAGACAGAATGATTGGAGTATTTTAAAGGAATTTTCTGAAAAAGGTGTTTCTGGCTATAAGGTATCGGCACAGAATCGAGATGCCATACAAGAGCTTAAAGACGCGGCAGTAAAAAATGAATTTGATGTTTTGCTTGTGTTTATGTTTGATCGTATTGGTCGTATTGATGATGAAACACCCTTTGTAGTTGAGTGGTTTGTAAAACATGGAATAGAAGTCTGGAGTGTTCAGGAGGGACAACAGCGATTTGATAATCATGTTGACAAACTAATGAATTATCTGCGTTATTGGCAGGCTTCTGGTGAAAGTCAGAAAACTTCTATGCGTATTAAAAACAGCATGGAACAGATGGAGATAGCAGGTCTTTATACTGGCGGACCAGTCAAATTCGGCTATCGTTTAGTAGACAGCGGGTTAGTTAATAAAAAAGGGCAGCCTATTAAAAAATTGGAAATTGACCCAGCCGAAGAAGCGGTAATACATCTGATTGATGATATGACAGTACATAATGGATATGGTTCGTGGAGAATGGCGCAATATCTGAATGAACACGGATATAAAACACATACAGGGAAAGGATTTACAAGTATGAAAATTATTCGTATTTTAAGAGATTCTTATTACTGTGGGATACTTCCTGATGGGAGAACTTCTGAGGCATTGCAGAAACTCAGAATCCGTAGTGATGATATGGCTAAACAGATCGGGTTTATTTTGGATCAACGTAATATGAAGAATGAAGAGAAAAGACATGTTGCACGAAACACTAAAGGAAAAGCCTTACTTTCTGGAAATGTCTTTTGTGCTCATTGTGGCAGTCGGCTTGTAACAATTCGTTATACAGACAGATATATTCGTGCAGATGGGTCGGAATATTCCGTGGAACAAGCCAAATATGCCTGCTATCATAAAAGTCGAAAGTTATGTGAGTGCGATGGACAGACAACCTATCAAGCAGATCAGATTGATAAGATCATAACTCAGATTATCCGTAAATTGTTTAGTTGTATGACCGGAGCACCGGAAGAAGAAAAGCTGCAACTATTATTTAAACAGCAAATAGCCAGAAATCGTGCTGAACAGAAAAAAGCAACTCTTGAAATATCAAAGAGCAAAGACCAACTTGCTAAACTACAAATGGAAATTGGGAAATCGCTAACAGGAGATAGCGTTTATTCACCAGAGGATTTATCACAAGCAATTACAGTGTTAAAGGAAAAAATTTCAGCAGTAGAAAATAAATTGGTTAAACTTCAAGATGAAGAAGAAAACAAGAAATCCAGCGTTGATTTAATTACGTCAGCTTATAATCAATTCAAAAGCTGGGCAGATGAATTTGATACTGCAACTCTGGAACAGAAAAAAATGATTGCTTGTCAATTATTTAAACGTGTAGAAGTGGGTCGAGATTATAAAGTTTCAGTTGAGTTGAACATGACTTACAAACAGTTTTGTAATGAATGGGGAAATGAAGCAAGCATTTATATGGCAGTTTAACTTAACCTATTGAGAACTCTTGGCTAAGAATATCCACATAATGAAATTAAAAATCTTCCGACAGTTTTTCGGTTGTAAACGCAACAATGGTAGAGCATGCGGCTGTTAACCGCAGGGTCGTTGGTTCGAGCCCAACAGGGGGAGCCAGAATGAGCCTGTAAACATTAGGTTTACAGGCTCTTCTTTTTTTTGTGGTGAACTGAAAAATAATGCAATTGTGTTGCTTAACATTTCATGCGCCAGGAAAAAAGAAGCCTGACAGTTTTATAAAATGTCCCGTTAGGATGTCGACACAGATCGCATGAAATTTTATGTGTGTGATATCCTAAAATCGTGGAATTCAATGATGACGAAAGGGATAAAAGGGTGTATACTTTAAATGTAAATATAAAAAAGCAAAGGTGGTTTATTTATGCTGAATCAAAAGGTAGCAGATCTGCTCAACCAGCAAATCAACAAGGAATTTTATTCCGCATATCTATATTTAGATTTCTCGAATTACTACGAAGCCGCGGGACTGGATGGCTTTGCCAATTGGTATAAAGTGCAGGCACAGGAGGAGAGAGACCATGCCATGCTGTTTTACCAATATTTACAGAATAATAATTGTCCTGTGACATTGGAAGCGATTGAAAAACCTAACGTGAAGCTGGAAAATACTATGGACGCCCTAAAGGCGGGACTTGCGCATGAGGAGTATGTCACCTCTCTGATCAACGCTATTTGTGCGGCAGCTCATGAGGTGAATGATTTCCGCACTTTACAATTCCTGGATTGGTTTATTAAGGAGCAAGGCGAGGAGGAGACCAATGCGACCGACCTGATTACGAAGATGGAATTGTTTGGAAGCGACCCCAAAAGCCTTTATATGCTCAACAGCGAACTGGCAGCTCGTGTATACACAGCGCCATCCTTGGTGCTGTAAATCAAGCAGCACGGCGTAGAAGAATCTATTTTCTTCTACGCTTTTTTGTTGCTTTCAGTAAGAGGCCCTGGTAGAAGGCAGGGAGAAGATAAAAAGGTCTTGGCAAATAATAGCTTGAGGCCAGCGGCAAGACAGAAAATGATCTTCTACTCAATAAAAAAATTAGAGAAGAGAAAGGTAAAGGATAAAGAATCACTGTAGGCTGTAAAATGTCAAGGCCGGCTAGTTTTTCAACAGTAGGCCGAGAGATGGATAGTTCTTGACAATATTAGGAAAAGTGATTAAACTAAAGACATTAAAATATAATTTTTTTGGAGGGGTTGAACCAATGGCAGCGTTTTGTTTTGGCGTAGACAGCTTTATTTGGACAGAAGTTTTTTCGGAAAAAGACATTTGGATTTTGCCCAAGGCAAAGGAACTGGGCTTTGACGTCGTGGACCTGGCAATCGCCCATCCGGAAAGCTTTCCCTTGGAAAAGGTGCTGGAAGCAAAACGGCAGACGGGACTGGAATTGGTGACCACCACTACATTGGGGCTGGATACCAATCTGATTTCTCCGGATGAGGCTGTTCGAAAAAACGGAATTAATCATATGAAACGGATGGTGGATATCAATAAGGCGATTGGTTCCAAAATCCTTGGGGGTGTTAATTACGCAGGTTGGGGGTATTTGACCCGGAAGCCTAGAACTGAGCGGGAATGGGAATGGTCTGTCAGTGCGATGAGGGAGATTTCCAGCTATGCCAAGGAGACCTGGGATGGCGTGATCGCGGTGGAATGTGTCAATCGGTTTGAAACTCATTTCCTGAATATTGCCGCTGACGCGGTTCAGTACTGCAAGGATGTGGGAAATAAGAATATGAAGGTCCATTTGGACTGCTTCCATATGATCCGTGAGGAAAAAAGCTTTGCGGGCGCGGTAAAGACCTGCGGCAAGGATTACCTGGGGTATGTCCATGTGAACGAAAATGACAGAGGTATTCCGGGCACCGGTCTGGTTCCCTTTGAGGAGCTGTTCCGGGCTTTGCTTGAGGTCGGCTACGAAGGCCCCTTAACCATCGAATCCTTTGATCCGAGCTTTGAAGAGCTGAGCGGCAACTGCGCTATCTGGAGAAAATTTGCGGATACCGGAGAAGAACTGGCAATTGAGGGATTGAAAAATTTGAAAGCGATTGCGTCGAAAATTTGATAAAGCGTCAAATAGCCGGATATGGGCTGTTTGACAGAGGGGAGAATTCTTTATGATTACCATTTTCAACCGAAAAAGGCTGTTCAGCTCCTTTTCTGTCAAGGCTCAGGCAAGCCTGCGGGAAGCCCTGGCGGCCCACAAGATTCCCTATATCGTCAATGCGGTCAATATAGCCGGCGGTTTTGGTCGCGCCGACATTCGAGCGGCTGCAGGAGGCGTGGGCCTGAACCTGGATTATGCCTATGAATATGTGATTTATGTGAGAAAAAAGGATTACCAGCGGGCAGAGGACTTGCTGAGAGCCCAAATCGGATGAAATATGGAAAGCGAGAATTTCAGAACAGAAAAAAGCTTCGGTTAGTCAACCGAAGCTTTTTTATTAGTACAACAAACAATAAAATTTTGATAAGAGACGCCTGCAAAAATAGAAATCAACTCAAGCTTTGACCGTCAAGAATAAGGCAATTTTTCTCACTGCTATACCAAATTACCAACATGAGGTGTGATACTTTGGCGGTTTCAAGGGACTGGAGAAAAATCATGATCCTCTTTCCAGTCAAATCCTTCAGCGACGGCCTGCGGGCAGGATCAAATCTGTTTGTCAATAAAGTCAAATTCTTCCTGCATGGCGTAGGCGGCTGCGCCGATAGCGCCAATATACTCATTAAAAACACTTGCCGTAACCTTCAGCCCTTGATAGATCTCCTGAACCACATTGCGCTCCAAAACCTTGGAAATCTCCTGGAAGAAAGGCTCGCCCAACTGGGCCAGCTGGCCGGAAAGCACCACGACCTCCGGTGCCAGAATGTTCACCGCCATGCCCAGAGCTTCCCCCAGAATATTGGCCAAATCCAGCATGAGCTTTACAGAATCAGGATGTTCCTGAGCTGCGGATTCGCAGAACATCTCCAAAGTCACCTTGTCCGGGTCTCCTCCGGCCATTTCCATAATTTCTGGAAAACGGCCGAACTCAAAACCCGCCTTAAGCTTTCCCAATATGCTGAGGTCGGAAATTTCAGAGTTGAGACAGCCGATCCCGCCGCAGGAACACAGGGTGCCGTGAGGGGCAACCTTAACGTGTCCCAGCTCGCCGGAAAGGCCGCCGCGGCTTAAGATCAGATGATTATTGATGACCGGCACGATACGGACGCCGGTGCGGATAGAGACAAATAAAAAGTCCCGGCAGTCGCCGTTGTAGCGAAGCCATTTATAAGCGAACGCCATGACGTTGACGTTGTTGTCCAGGTAACAGGGAAGATGAAATTCATCCTCTAAAATCTTTTTGACTGGGACGTTTTCCCAGTCCTTTAAGCGAAAGTGGGAAAGAGCGATGCTCTTATCCTCATTCAAATAGCCGGGAATTCCTACGCTGATGGCGAAAATCTGCCCCGGCTTTCCCTTTACGGCGTCGATAGCGGCATGGATATGCCGGATTAAAAGCGCTAGAATCGCATCTTTTCCCTGGTCAGGGAGTAAATCCTCCTCCGACTGGTAGATGATCTCACCGGTGAAATCCAGCATAGCGCAGTGCAAATGAAACGCATTGAATTCCGCGCCGATGAAATAACCGCCCTCGGGATTCAGGCGGAGCCATACCGGCTTCCGCCCGACCCTGGGTTCCTCGCAATCGGCCTCGTAAACCATGCCGCTTGCGATTAAATCGTCAATGATGTCTAAAACCGTGGACATACTGTACATGGTCATTTTTTTCACATCATAGCGTGAAATATTCTCATTGGAGCGGATGATATTTAATATCTTATTCCGCTTATAGTACTTCCGTGTGGTGATGATCGATTCAGTGGCCATGACAGCAATCCATCCATTTCTTTTAAGGGTAAGCTACTAAGATAAAATTTCTTATTTGGTCTTCTGAAGATCCAGGAAGAACTGGCATTCCTCGTCGGACAGCGGAACCTCGCCGCCCAGCTGAGCGGTCAGGAACAGCGCCTTGGCAATGGCCTCGGCGGCTTCGGTCTTATTCATGGCGTCGGTAACGGTTTTGCCTACCACCAGCACGCCGTGGTTGCCCAGCAGAACAATGTCTCTCTTGTTTTGCAGAATCGGAATCGCGCCCGCCAGAATCTTATCTGTGCCGGGACGGCCATAAGGGGCGCACTCGAACTTGCAGAAGTTACCCATCATTTCCGGATAGGCTCTGGTTTCTACATCCTTGTTGGCCAGGGCATAGGCGGTCAGATACGGAGGATGGCAGTGTACCACGCCGCCGATGTCGTCGCGGATGGTATAGGTTTCGGTATGCATGGGAAGCTCAGAGGTGGGCTTGCAGTTACCATGGATCTGGTTGCCGTTTTCATCCATGACAGCGATCATGTCCTCAGTCAGAAGGCCCTTATTCTTGGTGGTGGGGGTGATGTAGATTTTGCCGTCTACCTTTGCGGAAATGTTGCCCTCGAAGGTGTTGACCAGCGTTTTCTCGTCCAGGCGTTTTGCTACCGCCATGACTTCGCGGATGACGTCCATGTTGATGTTCATTGCGATTCCTCCATTTTCTTTAACTGTTTACGGCCCGGAGGCCGGTTTATCAAAATCGGTTTTCCCTTCGTGAAAAGCAAAACCGGTTTTTCCTGTGATTAATGGCAAACATTCTTTTCGACTGCGGCCTGGAGCGCGGCATCCCAATCCCTTCCGGGCTGGGGCTCGTATTCCTTCATTTGGAAAGAACGGCCGGCGACCTCCCGCATTTCCTCTACGGAAGAAACCTTCCCGTCGGCGTAGAACTGAGTCAGCAGGTTGCCGGCTAGAGTGGCGTATGGCATACCGGCGTGAATCGGCAGGCGGAGAGCGTCGCTGAGAAGCTGAACCAGCAAGGTGTTCCGGGAGCCGCCGTTGATGACAAAGGCATCTTCCAAGGGCATTCCCAAGGTGTTTTTCAGATAATCAGCGCAGTATTTTACCTTTAAAGCCAGGCTTTCGAAAATACAGCGAACCCATTCGCCGACGGTCTGCGGAACCGCTTGGCCGGTCTGCTGCAGATATTCGGCCATTTTGACCCGGATATCGCCGCCGGGCGTGTTGAAGGTGGGATACTCATTATCTATGTAAGCGTTCAGCGATTTGGCTTCTTCCGCGAGGCTGTGAAGCTCATCAAAGGAATATTCCCTGCCCTCCCGCTTTAAAGCGGCCCGCAGCTCATTAATGAGCCAGAAGGCGGAGAAATCTCTGTAAATTATCTTTCTGCGGGCGATGCCGCCGGTGTTCTTAAAGCCGCCCTGATAAGCGGCCTCAGATACCAGAGGCTCGTCAGTTTCGATTCCCATGCTGATCTGGGTGCCAATGCTGATGTACAGCTTGTTTTTGCCGAATCCGGGAATGGCGGCTACAGCGGCAGCGCTGTCATGGCCTACAGAGGCCACCAGCTTTGCGGGGCCGATGCCGGTCAGAGAGGCGATCTCCGGGGTGACCGTGCCCTTTACGGTGCCGGCGTCCACCAAATTCGTGAGAAAATGGGTGGGAATGGAGAATTCCTGAAACAGCTGCTTGCTCCAATTTTCCTGAGAGGGTTCCATCAGCGCGGAGGTTCCGGCAATGGTCATTTCCGTGGACATCTGCCCGGAAATGAAATAGCCCAGCAGGTCGGGCAGGAATAAAAGCTTATCTGCGTTGTCCAGGCAGGTATCTCCGTTGACAATGCAGGAATACAGCTGAGGGAGGGTGTAGGTCCGGTTGAACTGTACGCCGGTAAGCTCAAAGATTCTTCTCTGGGACACTTTTTCATAGATTACATCCATGATCGTGTCGGTGCGTTTGTCGCGGTAGTGATAAACCGGCTCCAAAAGACGGCCTTTTTTGTCTAAAAGGCCGTAAGAAGCGCCCCAGGTGTCGATCCCAATGGTAGCGGCTGGGCCAAGCTCAGAAGCGTATTGGGTCATACCGGAGACGATGCTGCGGTAAAGGGCAAACACATCCCAATATAAGGTGTCAAGAATTTGCACCGGCTGGTTGGGAAACGTGATGTAGTCCGCCAGCTCAATACGGCTGCCATCAAAGGAAGCCGCCGCCATTTTACCGCCGCTGGCGCCTAAGTCCACGGCAACGGCATAGTGGTTCGCGCATTTTTTCATACTGCAACCCTCCAGGTTATTTGTTTATTATCTTTATAGATAAAATGCGGATTAAAAGCTGGTGAAATCGGAGCCAGATTTTCCAAAGGGATAAAATAAATTGTAAAAAATGCTGATCCTTTTTATCGTTTCTAACACTATAATAATGGAAATCAGGCCAAAAGTCAATAATAACCGGATAAGAAAACAGAAGAACTTTCCGCGGACCTTCGGGACTTTTCCCAAGATTGGAATTTTTGATTTTTTTACGGCGGTATGCTATACTAAGAATAGATTTTTCGCGGCCTTTGCGGCGCCGCGGCAGGAAGAAGGGGCGGCTTATCATGATTGGATTGATCGGTGCGATGACGGTAGAGGTAGAGCTCATCAAGGGCAGCATGACTGAGAAAAGGGAAGAAACCATCAGTGGAATTACCTTTGTGCAGGGAAAGCTGGAGGGCGTGGATTGCGTGGCGGCGGTCAGCGGTATCGGCAAGGTGAACGCGGCGATGTGTGCGCAGACTATGATTCTCCGTTACCATCCCCGGCTGATTATCAATACCGGTGTGGCCGGAGGCATGGGGAAAGGAATTAAAATCAGTGACATTGTAGTGGCTGATTCGGTGGTTCAGCACGATATGGATACCTCTGATCTAGGGGATCCCAAAGGGTTTATTTCCGGAATCGATAGGATTCAGATCCCGTGCGACGAGGAATTGAACGATAAGGTGCGCGCGGCCGCGGGAGCGGTAGAGGGGCTGGCTTGTCACCAGGGAATTATCGCCACTGGAGATCAGTTTGTAGGCTCAAAGGACAAGCTGAACCGGCTGATGGAGGAATTCGGCGCGGTGGCCTGTGAGATGGAGGGCGGCAGCATCGGACAGGTCTGCTACATCAACAAGGTGCCCTTTACAGTGGTGCGGGCAATTTCCGACAATGCCAATGACGACGCCCACATGGACTATCCTAAATTTTTGAAAATCGCGGTAAAGAAATCCTTTGAGCTTTTAACAGAATTGATGCCCTTGCTCGCGTGACAGAGAGGCTTTCTTATCACTTGAAACCGAGCCGGCCTGGCGGCTGAATTTTGCCGGCTTCGAAATTTTCGGCATGAGAGACAGAATGTGACGCTTCGGAGGCAAGTAAAAGATGGCCCGCAAGGCTTTTGCCCTCGCGGCCCTATTCGGATGCTTATCCTTGGCTATCGGCCTGACGGATTACCCTGATCCGGCAAAAGGCGGAATGATCTTACTAGGGGGAAGGAATCTGTCTGGCTGACGTATTTTTATTAGCAGGTTTATAAAATCTAATAAAGAAGCGTAGAAGGTGTCGTTATGAAAATTTACGATATTTCCAAAGGCTATTTTACCGCGCCGGTGTATCCGGGAGATCCCGTCCCGAGGCTGGAGCGGCTTCAGCAAATGCAGCTGGGGGATAAATTTAATCTTACCGCATATTACGGCGGCGCCCATGCCGCTACCCATATGGATGCGCCCCGGCATTTTGTGGACGACGGCGCGACCATAGACCAGGTTCCTCTTGAGGCATGCTTCGGCCCGTGCACGGTGCTTTCGGTCAGCGGTATCCTCACTGGGGAAGATGCCGACGAAATTCTGCAATTTACCCAGCCTAGGCTGCTTCTGCGCGGGGAGGGGTCGGCGTACCTGTCTCAAAGCGGGGCCTTCGCCCTGGCGGATGGGGGGATCGCTTTAGTAGGTACGGACGCTTCTTCCATCGCTCCCTATGAAGACGCCGTTTTGCCGCATCAGGAGCTTCTGCTGGCGGGCGTGCCGATTTTGGAGGGCTTGGATCTGAGCGGGGTGCCGGATGGAAACTACATTCTGGCCGCGTTTCCACTGAAACTGGAGGGGCTGGAGGCGGCTCCCGTACGGGCGGTTCTGCTGGAAGAGTAAAGCGGTGCTTCAATGTGTCTTTGTTTGATGGTCAAGGATAGTAATAAATATTAAAGTTTTGGAAAAACTAGCCTCAGGAAAACGAGGTGATAGTTTTTGGAAATGCTTTGGGAATACGGGAAAGCCTTTGTGGTAGGCGGCCTGATCTGCTTGGTAGGTCAAATCCTAATCGATAAGACTAAACTGACCCCGGCCCGTATTTTAGTATTGTTCGTCACTTTGGGAGTGGTGCTCACTGCTGTGGGCCTTTACGGCCCTCTGGTAGATTTCGCTGGAGCGGGGGCGACAGTACCGTTGACAGGCTTTGGCTACACGATGGCCAAGGGTGTGGTTAAAGCGATTCAGGAGCAAGGAATCCTGGGAATCCTAACCGGGGGCGTCACCGCGGCCGCTGCGGGAATTGCGGCAGCGGTATTCTTCGGGTATTTGGCGGCGCTGATCTCTAAGCCAAGCGATAAGGGCTGAGCCTAAGAGGGCTGGCTGCCGCGAATAGGAGAAAAGGAAGCCTTTACCCATGCGCGTTTTATTGAACTGGGCGGCAAAATAGCGGAAGACTTAAAAAATATGCAGAAGATCTTCCTTTGCTCTTCTTGCCGTCAATCAAAAAGCTGTGAGGATTTCTCACAGCTTTTTGATTTTTAGCCTGGAACTGTCTGGTTGCGGGTATGGTTCCCTGCCTTTCTAATTGCTGCTATCGTTTCATATGCTTTAACTGAATTTTTGAATTAACAAAGCGAACACGAAATGTTTAACGAATGGATAAGCCATTGGCTCTGTAACGATACGGATCAGCTATAAAAACATGAAAATGAAGATAAGGCAATAAAAACGGGCTGTTTTCTTTTCCGCAAAAAAGAAAACAGCCCAGATTTTATTTGTTTTTTACCGGCTGGCAGTCAAATGCCTGTCCCTATTGAATAGAGCAGTCCAGATAGTGCTCAAGCTCTTCGTCTTCTTTTTTCTTTTTCTGGTGGAGCAGACAGACAGTGGTAACGGTTGCCACGATAGCTGCCACAGAAGTTATTAAGCCGATCAATAACGCGATTTTATGACACTTCTTCAAATGAGAGCACCTCCATAAATCAATTTCTATTCTTATGATATCCATTTTTGAGGGAAAAGTCAACGCAAAATTCGTGAACAGTTGATAAATTATGGAAGTCCGCCGCTGTAAGCCGGTAGGTAAGCTGCCGCTGGCGAAAATAGAGCGGAAGCCTAGCTGTATTCAGCTTTTTGCATTCTGTCGGGGCGTCTTGCGCCCCTGCTGCTTGGCGGCAGCGAGACAAAACAAAAAAGCAGGGCATAAAGCTCTGCTTTTCACGTTTTAGTTTCCCTTAGGCGGAAGCATTCAGCTTGCGAGCAAGGGCGGACTTTTTTCTGGCAGCTGTATTCTTATGCAGAATACCCTTAGCGGTGGCCTGGTCGATTTTCTTGATCGCAGCGCGCACGGCCTCGGTTTTATCGGCAGCGCCGGCTTCGATAGCCAGATCAGCCTTTTTCACCGCTGTTTTTAAAGCAGAGTTATAAGACTTATTCCGAAGAGTTTTGGTGGCGATTACTTTTACTCTCTTTTTCGCAGATTTGATGTTTGGCATGGTCACACCTCCTTTGCTCATGGTCGCTTCAATTTATGATACCATTTTTCTTTCGCTTTGGCAAGAGATTTTTCTGGATTTTTCAAAAAATCCAGCATATCCGGCCCAGGTTTCCCCATAATAAGGATGAAAATAGAACCGGATTTTTAGTATAGCATATTAGGAGGAATTTCGCAATGGTTTTCCGCACGGATTTAGCAGTGGAGGCCCGGGAGCTTTTAGAAAAGGATATCGGCGGCACGGATTATTTTACCCAGCGGTATGGAGACGTAACCCTGACCCGTCTAAAAATCAAAACACCGGAGGCTGCCGGCAAGATGGGCAAGCCGGAGGGAACGTACCTGACCTTTGACGTTCCCCCCTTCAGCGATGATTTTCGGGATCCCGCCGCTCGAATTGAGCTGATCGGAAAGGAGCTGGCGTCTCTGCTGCCCCAGCGGGGGCTGATTTTGGTAGCGGGACTGGGAAACACGGAGATCACTCCGGATAATCTGGGGCCGAAAACCGCGAAAGGAGTCTTAGCTACCCGGCACATTACCGGAGAGCTGGCCCGGAGCACTGGGCTTGATGATTTAAGGCCGGTGGCGGTGCTGGCTCCGGGCGTGCTGGGGCAGACTGGCATAGAAACCGGGGAACTGCTCTACAGCGTTACCCAAAAGCTCCGCCCGGCCGCGCTGATCGTGGTGGACGCCTTGGCCTCCCGAAGGCTGGATCGTCTGGGCTGTACCGTCCAGGTGTCGGATACAGGGATCAGCCCGGGATCAGGGGTGGGAAACGCTAGGCCTAAAATCGACCGTCAGACTATGGGAGTACCGGTGGTGAGTATGGGAGTGCCTACGGTAGTGGATGCCATGACCCTTGCCGCGGACCTGCTGGGGAGGGAGGAGGCAGGAATGGAAGAAGAAATTTCTCCCCGTGGAGAGCCTATGGTGGTGACGCCCAGGGAAATCGACCTGCTGATCGACCGGGCGGCCAAGCTGGTGAGCATGGCGATTAACCATGCGCTCCAGCCCTCCTTTACCTTGGAGGATCTGGGAACCCTGGTGTCATAATCCAGCTCTTTCAGGCATAAGCATTAGAGAGTTTTTGAGGAACGGGCAGACAGCACGGCTCCGGACAAAAGCTCTTTCTTTTCACAAAAATGCCGAAAGGGTGGGGAAACGGTGAGGATTCGAAATCCAAAAATTAAGCGTGCCCTTATGACGGGGATGGCTTGTCTAAGCACGGTGATCGCGGTGCTCAGCTTTACGCTCAAGCTGCCCCAGGCCTTTCTGGATGGACAAAATTCCCTTTCGGTTTTGGCGGCGGGGCTTACCGCGCCGGACGGCGCCAGGAATCTCTTTGCCCAGAGGGCTCCGGAAAACACGGAAGCCCAGTCTCAATTAGGACAGGAGACGGCGGGTTCTCAGCCTTCTCAGCCGAAGGAGAGCAGCTCCTCAGCCAGTCCGTCCTCTCAGGCATCATCCTCTCAGGCCTCCAGTTCTGAAAGCGCTTCATCCTCCCAGCCGGAAGAACCCAGTGAAAACTCCGAGAATCCCGGCGGGGAAGTGCCCTATACCGGCGGCCCTCTGGAGGAAGGAGAGGCGGCCTATCCGATCAATGAGGTGCAGATCGGTCCCAGCGGAACTCAATATGAGAATTTCAGCATCAAAAGCACCTGCCAGACCCAAATCGATATTGGAGCGGAACTGGCGAAAAGGCCCGATGTGAATATCCAAAAAAACGGAGAGCCGGAGGTGCTGATTATGCACACTCACACCTGCGAGGCGTATCTGGACATCGACACAGGACAATATCCGGAAAGCTTCTACCCCAGAACGACCGACGAGCGCTACAGTGTGGTGGCGGTGGGGGACGCGATTACGCAGACGCTGAACAACGCTGGCATCGGTACGCTCCACGATAAAACCATCCACGATAATCCCAGCTACAACGGCTCCTATTACCGTTCGGAGCAGACTGTCAAGGACGATCTGGCCGAGTACCCTGGCATCCAGGTGGTTTTAGATATCCACCGGGACGCGCTGGGGAATAACGAGACGGGAAAAACCAAGCCGACCTTTGTGGTGGATGGGAAAAAAGCCGCCCAGATTATGATTATCGCAGGCTGTGATGACGACGGAACCTGGGAGTTCCCAGATTGGGAATATAATCTGCGCTTAGCGCTGCAGATTCAGCAGACGGCGGAGACTATGTACCCGGGAATGACCAGGCCCATGAATTTTTGTCCCTCGCAATACAATATGCACCTGACCCATGGTTCCCTGCTGATCGAAGTGGGAACCGACGCCAACACCATCGAAGAGGCTACCTATACCGGAGAACTGCTGGGCAACGTGCTGGCCAGCGTGCTGAATCAATTGCAAGGCTAGGCTTAAAAGCGGGAGTTTTTACAGCCGGGGCCTATGATTATTGATGTATGATGAAAATAAGGAAAGCGGGCAGTTCTTTAGAGAGAGCTCTGTCTAAGGGGATAGCCAGCCAAGAGGCTTCTCGGCAGCGGCATTTGGGATCACATGACGGGAAAACCGGATCGGCCGTCCGGCTTTCCCGTCCCGATTTATTGAAACAGAAAGGACGTTTTTTTTGGACAGACGTAAAAAACAAAAGGAAATCTTTTTTACAGGCTTCTGTGTAACTCTTATCCTGGCGGCGGCCCTGGGGGCGTTTCTGTGCGTGGATAATACCCTGTCCGCCGCGGGCTTTGACGGGGGCGGATTTGCCCGAAGCGCCCTGTCGCTGTGGGATCATGCTGAACAGTGGGTTGGGGCCATTGGAGGGACAATAAAAATCGGGGCGGAACGGATTGTAAATTTTCTGAAACATTTTTTTCAACAATTGGGAAATTTGTTGCATTGCGTCGGTTCTGTGCTATAATATAACGTGGAAATACATGGGATTTTTTTTGATTAAAAGCAAGGATTGCATGGATTTAAAATAAGGGGTTTGTAACTTGGAGGTTAGAAAGCGTGAACGTAAAAAAGTGGACTGCGTTATGCGTTACAATATTATTGATGCTCAGCTTTGTCTGTGCCATGCCCGCTTGGGCGGAGGACGAAAGCGAGGGCGCCTCATCGTCTTCCAGCCAGGCGGTCAGCGAGGAGACTTCTCAGGAACCGTCGTCCTCCACGTCTTCTGCGGCTTCCAGCAGTTCAGAAGCGCCTTCGACGTCTGCTCCGGTGCAGCAGCCCCCCGAACAGCCGGCAGATCCTCCGCCGGAACCGTCCTCCACAGGCCCGGAACCAACCCCGGAGCCATCCTCCAGCGAGCCTGTGTATTATGAGGAACCGGCCGCCGTCTCTAGTGAAGCGTCCTCCTCGCGGGCTTCCTCCTCGTCCAGGGCGTCTTCATCCAGAAAGCCGGTTTCCAGCGCTGTCAGCATGCCGGAGGTGGGCTCAAAGGTTTATTCCATTCCCGACCTGCTCGGCTCCGGCGTAGAGGTTACCAAGGTGGACCAGCGGACAAAGATTTTAGGAATTTTGGCCTGGGTTCTTATTGCTCTGGGCATTGTCATCGTTCTGGTGGTGCTGTTCAGCAACAACCGCAGAGGCGGTCCCAGAAACAGAAACGTGGGCCGGAAACGCTATCATCGCCGCAGCAGCCGTACAGGGAAAAAGCGCCTTTTGGATGATAAGTATTATCGCGGAAAATATGGAAGATACCGCTGACCGAGTAAAAATCCCCGACTCACTGAGCTGGGGATTTTTTAATGCCGGCTTAAAAGCGATAAAGCCCTGCCGGAGCTGACGGTGGAGAAAGGCTCTGTTTAAAAAAGGGCCTCGGAAAAAGGAAGCTGAGAGTAAGCTGTGGTAATTGTAAGCGGCCGCTGTTAAACGGAATTCGTTTGTGCGGAGCTGCCGTGTATCAGAACAGCGTTTTGTCCGGCGCCTTTGAGAGCCGAAAAATAAAAAACGCGGGCTTCTCGGCTGCAAGATAGATTTGGCTGGACCCAGTGAAGCAGGAAGCGCCGCAAGCAGAGGAAGAAATTTGCGCTGCGGAAGCGAAAGGATAGAAATCAGGAAAAACGGCTGGGAAATCCCGCGCGTCATGTCCTGATAAAGTAATGGGAATGACTTTGATAGGCGCGGGTCTATCGTGCGCCATTAAAATAGAGTGAATCTCCTTTGTGAGATAGCGCTGCAAAAGACTTTTCCGCGATCCGAACGACCCGCTGTTTTTGAGAAAGAGGTGTTAAAGGGCGGCATGGAACTGCCAAATTGGGGCATTAAGCTGATCAGGCGATTGGAAGAGAAGGGCTTTGAGGCCTATGCGGTGGGTGGATGCGTTCGGGATATGCTTCTTGGGAAAAAACCGGAGGATTACGATTTCGCCGTTTCAGCCTTGCCGGACGAAACAAAGCAGGCTCTGAACGGCGTGCCGGTTTTTGATACCGGACTGCGGCACGGTACCGTGACCGCTGTGGTGGACGGACATGCGGCGGAGATCACGACCTACCGGACTGAAAGCGGCTATTCTGATTTTCGAAGGCCGGATAAGGTAGGCTTTACCCGGTCGCTCAGTGAAGACCTTTCCCGCCGGGATTTCACGGTGAACGCCATGGCGTTTCATCCGGAAAGAGGCTTGGTGGACTGTTTTGGAGGAAAGGAAGATCTAAAAAATCGAATTTTAAAGTGTGTTGGAGAGCCCGAAAGGCGGTTCCGGGAGGATGCCTTACGGATTCTCCGGTGCCTGCGCTTTTCCTCGGCGCTGGAATTTGCCATAGAGGAGGATACAAGGCAGGCTTTGCTGAAGCATCGGGAGCTGTTGAAAAAGATCGCGCCGGAAAGGCTTCAGGCGGAATTTTCCAAGCTGATCCTGGGAGAGTGGGCGGAACAGGTGCTGACAGAGTATCTCCCGGTTTTCCAGGTGTTTTTGCCGGAGGCGGGCCAGCGCCGGAGTGTCTTGAGCTGGCTGCCGGCGGAAAAAAAGCTCCGGCTGGCCGGCGTCTTTTCCGGCTGTACTCCCGATGAGACCGCGCGGGCGCTGGAAAGGCTGCGGTATGATGGAAAAACCATCAGAACAGTCACGACGTTAGAGCGGTACCGACAAGTCCCCCTTGAGACTGACAGGAGACAGGCGAGAAAATTAGTTTTCCTCTTAGGAATGGAAACGGCGGAGGAGCTTCTTCGTTTTCGTGAGGAACCAGAGCTTTTGAAATGGCTGGAGGTAATCCGCGGTCAGGGGCTGTGCTGTTCCTTAAGCCAGCTGTCCGTCAACGGAGAAGACCTGATCCGATTGGGATACCCTGAGGGGAAAGGAATCGGAAAAGCGCTCAACCGGCTGCTCCAGCTGGTGCTGGATGAGACGCTGGAAAACCAAAAGGAGCTTCTTTTAAAAAAAGCAAAAAGCTGGATGAAGTTGGATTGCTGGCAGCAGAAATAGTCAAAATAGTATAATACGGAATTAATATTACAATTTGTAATTTTAAAATAAATACTAATTGTATTATATAAAAGGAGAAGTACAATGAGAAGAATGTCAAGAAGGCGGAAAAGCACTTTGTTCTCCGCAGTCATCGTGGCTATCGCTGCGCTTTGCACTTATTTTTTTATGGGAGGCCCGGAGCTTTCCGATCAGAAAACAGAGCCTCAGACAGGGGAAGGGCAGGCGGTTTCTATCCCCGCGCCGGAGAAGGGGCGCGAGCTGCAAATTCAATACTTAGATGCTGGGCAAGCAGACGCGACGCTGATTCGCCTGCCCAACGGGCAGACTATGCTCATTGATGCCGGCGGCAACGCTACGGCTGACCGGCTGGTGGAATACATAACGAAGCAAGGCATCAAGCGGATCGATTTTTTGATCGGCACGCACCCCCATGAGGATCATATCGGCGGGCTGGATAAGGTGATCGGGGCTTTTGACATTGGAGAGATTTATCTTCCTAAGGTGGCGGACAGCCAGGTTCCAACCACCAGGACCTACGAGGACGTGCTGGCCGCTGTGGATCAGAAGGGGCTGAGGGTAAACCGGGGTGCGGCTGGAACAGTGCTGTTCCAAAGAGATGAGCTTTCCGCCCGGCTTTTGGCGCCTAATAGTGACGCCTACGACGAGCTGAACAGCTATTCCATTGTGGTATTGCTAACCTATGGAGAAAGAAAATTCCTATTTATGGGAGACGCTGAATCAGACTCTGAACAGGAAATCCTGGAGCGCTTCGGTAATGTAACGGCGGATGTGCTGAAATGCGGCCACCATGGAAGCTCCACATCCACCAGCCAGGCGTTTTTGGATCGTGTGTCGCCGGAATATGCCGTTATTTCCTGCGGGAGGGATAATTCCTACGGCCATCCTCATCAGGAGACGCTGGAAAGGCTGGCCCGGAAAAACGTAACGGTTTACCGCACAGATCAGCAGCATACGGTGATCGCCTCCTGTGATGGAGAAAAGCTGACGCTTGACGCCGTCGATATATCTTTAGAAAAAGATTAGGGGGCTTTATCGTTTTGCAACCATTGCGGTTCCATAAATTCTTCCTAAGTTTTATTTATCAATCGTCACACTGTTTTTATAAGAGGCCCCGCTGGGGCCTCTTTTTTATTCATCATCCCCTTATTTTCATGTTTGATTTGATTCAGCCTGCTGCTAGGTGTGGTTTATTTACACAACAAGTTTTGAGAAATTATCGGTCTCCGCAAAATCCGACAGGAAAAATATGGAATAAGACTTATAATGGGGGCATATGATAAAGGTTGGTGAATGATTTTGAGGACCAAAGGGGTAACAATTGGAGCATTAGGAACAAAACGGCATTCCAAGGAAATTCTGCGGGAAACCTTGGCCTCCCAGACGCTGGCAAAGCTGTTGGTGCAGGTCGTTTATTTTGGCTTGGGCGTGCTGGCCTCACGGGGAACGGTGTTCGGCGGCTATTCGCCCTTTGGCGTGGCGCTGGCAGCCGCGGCGCCGTTCCCTAATATAATCGCGGTGACCGCTGGAACAATTGTGGGAAGCCTTCTGCCAGGCGCGGTAAACGAGGGGATACGCTATTTGGCGGCAATTTTAGCCACAGCCGCTATCCGGTGGACGCTGAACGATCTAAAAAGGCTGAACAAAAGCCAGTTGTATGCTCCTATTGTGGCTTTTGTACCGATCTTCGCTACCGGTATGGCGATGAGCACTGCCAGCCTGATTACATCCACTACCATCGTTTCCAACCTAACGGAAGCGCTGTTGTCCGCGGGAGCGGCGTATTTCTTTACTCAGACTGTCAAGGTCCTGTCAGGAAGCAGAGGCGCCGCCGCCTTAAGCCAGCAGGAGCTGGCCTGCGTGGCTTTGACCGGCTGCATCGGCATACTGGCGTTCGCCAATGTAATGATCGGCTATGTTTCCGTAGGAAGAATTTTAGCGGTGCTGGCGGTGCTTTACTGCGCTCAATACGGCGGCGTAGGCGGCGGCAGCGTTTCAGGTATCGCTACCGGCATCATTTTCAGTTTGTCATCCGCTTCGTTAAGCTATATCGCCGGCGCCTACGCCTTCGGCGGCCTGATCGCCGGGCTGTTTTCACCATTGGGAAGAATTGCCGTAGCGGGCGCGTTTATCCTCTCTAATGGAATTGTCGCCTTGCAAACGGGAAACACTGCTACTGTAGTAGCCGGCGTCTACGAGGTAATGGCGGCGACCTTATTATATATGCTGGTTCCAAAATCCGCGACCCAGGGACTGGCGCAGATTTTTACCACGCCTGTGGACAAGCCAAATGTGGACGGTATGCGGCGAAGCGTGATTATGCGGCTGGATTTCGCCTCAAAGACTTTATCGGACGTATCCAGCTGTGTGGATGAGGTGTCGAAAAAGCTGAAGCAGATTTCTGTCTCCGACCTAAATCAGGTGTATCAGAAAACAGCTACGTCGGTATGCGGGCGCTGCGGCCTCAAGGCGCTGTGCTGGCAGCAGGAATACTCCAACACCATGAACGCCTTTAACGATTTGACCCAGGCGCTAAAAGGGAAGCATAAAATCACTCAAGAGGATTTTCCGCAGCATTTCCGGGAAAGGTGCAATAGGCTTTCTGAGGTGGTGGGAGCGGTCAACCGATATTATACCGGCTACCAGGCTAACGCGGCGGCGGATCGAAGGATCAGCGAGGTGCGGGGGGTGGTTTACGACCAGTTCTGCGGTATGAGCGAAATTTTAGAGGATATGGCTCAAGAGCTTGAGCTGTATGAAAAATATGATTTTGCCCTTGGAGAGCAGCTGAGCACGATGCTTCGGGCCTCCGGCGTGCTGCCCATCGACGTGAACTGCCGGGTAGACCGCTACAACCGGCTTTCCGTAGAGATTGAGGCGGCTAAGGAGGAAGCGGCGGCCCTGTTCAAAAAGGATCTTCTGCGGCAGATTGACCGGGTATGCGGAAGAAAAATGGATGCACCCTGTATCAGCACAGCGCCGGACCGGTGCCGGATTCAGTTTAGTGAAAAGCCGGCGTTCCAGGCGGAATTGGCGATAGCGCAGCATGTGTGCAATAACGGAAGCCTCTGCGGTGATCACTGCACCTACTTTAACGACGGCCTGGGACGCATGGTGATGATCGTCAGCGACGGCATGGGCAGCGGCGGCCGCGCGGCGGTAGACGGCGCTATGGCCGCAGGAATTTTAGCCAAGCTGGCGAAGGCGGGAATCAGCTTTGACTGCGCTCTGCGGATCGTCAATTCCGCTTTGCTGGTAAAGTCTGGAGACGAATCGCTGGCAACCTTAGATGTGGCCAGAGTGGATTTGTTTTCCGGTAAGGCGGAATTCTGCAAGGCCGGGGCAGCGGTCTCTTATGTGGTGAGAAAGGGAAAAATCCACCGGGTGGACCTGCCGTCCTTACCCGCCGGAATTTTGACGGAAATCAGCTTCGCCAAGGAAACCTATCAGCTTCAGGAGGGAGATCGGCTTCTGATGATATCCGATGGCGTTTTGACGGAAGGGGAGGCCTGGCTGGAGGGAGAACTTCTCACTTGGGAGGATCAGGGAGAGGAGGAATTCGCCCAAAGGATTGTGGAATTAGCCAGGGAGAAAAGAAAGGACGGGCACGACGATGATATTACGGTTTTGGCGGCTACCATTCAGATCCTTCCTTAAACATCAGTTTTGGCCAGTAGGCTTTGGCCAGCAGGCGGTTAGCCGGTAAAACAGCGCGGGCGGTGTTTTCTGTAATGAGAAAAATGGACTGGAGTGGCTGAGGCTCCACATTGATTGTTCAGGCCCTGGCGGCAGCCATGCCGGCACTCATCTGAAAAGCAACAGGCCCGGAACCATTCGGCTCCAGGCCTGTTTTCTTGTTCAGGAAGAGGCTCCCCGGCAAAACCAAAAAACAGGAGAAGATAGAAAAGGCCTTGGCAGATCAATAGGTTCAAGCCAGAGCGGGATAAAAGCAGCCTGTTTCTCAATAAAAAGATTTAGGAGAGATGGAGAAAATAAAAAATTGCGGTAAGCATGAAAAACGATCAAGGCTGGCTGATTTACCAGCTGTAGGACGGGCGATGGGGAGATATTTTTAAGCCTCCCGCTGGTTTACGAACAAATTTAACCATTGGGCAGGCAGCCCCGGCTCAGCCGGTGAATAGGACGTTCGCCCGCAAAAGCACCCGCGGCGTAAGCCGGGCAGCGCAAGCTGACAGCGGCAGGAAATCACCGGAGCTGTCATTAGCAAAAGCGGCTGCCTTTCTGGAAGGCAAAGCAAGCGCCGCAACGGAAATAAATTCAGCGTGCCCTGAAACGCCTGACGGGGATAGCCCTCATAGGATCAGCTTGAGCACCGGCTTTTACGGGAAAGCTGTGGCATTATGGCGCTGCTGAAGGGCAGCCTGTTTATAGCCGCGGTAAGAGTTCGGGCTGGGGCCTTCGCCGTCCGGCTTTGGGATGTCCGCCGGCCGGGGCTTCAAGCTTCATCGTATTCGGCAAGACCAGAGCCTCTAGCGGCTTAGATTTCTGGAGATTTTACGCAGCACCCAGCTTAGATACAAGACGAAAAACAGGCAGATGAGGAAAGCCGGCGCTAACCCATAAAGGCCCCTGTATTGCTGAAAGGCGGCGTGTACGGCCATTCCTACGGCTGCACCAATCAGTCCAAGCAAGGCTATCAGGAAACAGGCAAGAACAGCGTTTCGCACCCGCTTGTTTCTTCGGGTTAGGCTGTCCTGGTCGGTAAAGGATTCCGGACGTTCCCCCGTATATTCCTTTCTCCAGATAAAGCAGCTTGCCATTTGGCCCATAAATTCCCAGCCAAACTGCTGATAAGTGGCTTTATAATCTTTTTTTGGAAAAGCGTTCAGGTCAAAGACATACCGGTACTGTTTGGGTTCCGTTTTGTGGAAGGTCATCCGGATAGAATCCCATTGGCGGATCCGCTGAAGATTCCAGCCTTGCTTTGCCAGCGTTTCCAGCCAAGCTTCATAGTCCGCGGGAACAACCCAGCGATAAGCGGAAAACCAAACGGTTTTCGTGTTTTTCATAGCAATTCCTCCGCAAGCTTTGATAGCGCTATAATGCGCCGGGCTTCTTCTCTGAGCAGCTCCTCCCCGAGCCCGGTGATGAGATACTGCTTTTTTCGGTCGATTTCCCGGGTGGGACGGATCAACCGGTCTCTTTCCAACTTTTGCAGGGTTTGATAAATAGTGCCGGCCCCAAGCACAATACGGCCCTGGGTAATTTCCTTTACATGGAGCATAATCCCATAGCCGTGGCGCTCCTGCCGAAGAGAGGAAAGAATATAAAACATGGTTTCGCTCATGGGAAGGAGCTTCTTTTTTAAGCCGTCCGCCGTCAAATGATCACCTCCCGGCCGGAAAGTATTTGATGGTACTCCTTATTAGCGATACAGCCGATAGCCCGAGTTCGTCCAACAGTGGCCGTCTCCCGTATCTGTTTTAAGAACGCCGGGGTTTATTCCGGCTGGCGGCTCCTGCCCCACAGCACGCGGCAGGCTCCTTTTTTCCAGAGGGACACTCTTACCGCCTCTTATTTTCTGTCATCGGTCCATTTTGAACAATTTATCAAGAAAAAGCATTTTGGAAGCTTTGGCCGGCTTTGCCCGCTGCTTTCACAGCAGCAATATATCACGTTGTGATATACAGTATACATCGCGTCGTGATATATGTCAAGTAAAAAAAGGCTCTGAAATTACTTCAGAGCCTGATGAATTTATTCCGAAAGGGCTTGCGGGAGATATTAATCCTCAATATAGGCGCGTATCCGGAATAAAGCGCCGGTTTGCCTTGCCAGGCGCTCGCACTCCGCGATCTCCTTCTGAGACATATCCTTATCCACTACGGAAAGCACCACTTGAGGAACATAGACGCTGACCTGCCGGGTAAAGGAAAGAATAGCGGGCAGAGCGTCCAGGCCGAATTGAGAGTGGCAGAGCTCCTGATATTTTTCGGGAGTAGAGGCGTTTAAGCTGATAGAAATAATATCCACCAGGCCGTCGAATTCAGAAGCGGTTTTCCGGCCGTTGATTAAATCGGAAAGGCCGTTGGTGTTCACCCGGATAGAAATATGGCTGGCCTGGCGCACCTTGCCGCAAAGCCAGAGCATATCCTCCAGCCGACAGGTAGGCTCCCCATAACCACAGAATACCAGCTCTGGGTAGGCGTTTAGATCCCGCTTGGAAAGATCCTCCCAGATTTCATCTCTGGTAGGCTCCCGGTCCAGCCACAGGGATTCGGCGTCGCCTACGCCGGGACCGTGAGTCCGCAGGCAAAAATCACAGGCGTTGGGACACCGGTTGGTCAGGTTCACATAAAGCTTTCCGCCTAAAGTATAAGTAATCGTCAAAATAAAACAGTCCTTTGAGTTAATGAAAAGATCAGAATAAAAGTAAAATTTTCTGTCAAAAGGGAAAAAGCAAGGCGCAAACGGCAGAAAAGAACAAAAGAGAGCGAAGGGCTCCTTTGCGGGGCCGCACAGCGCCTGGCGAGAGCGCAAAAGCGCCGGAGACCGCCGCGGAACAAGCAAAGCCTTGTTTCTCAGTTCGAGGACCGCCGGGGCTGTCCCTTGAAGCAGGGCCGGCGGCCGGTCAAATCGGAAGCGCGGCAGCACCGGGCGGGCCCGGCTTTCGGCTGAGCGGTTCAAATAGAGAAAAGGGCGCGGGCGTTCTCAAAAGAGGCGTTCAGCACCTGCTCGGCGGAAATCCCTCTGATTTCAGCGATTTTTTCCGCCACATAACGAATCAGAGAGGAATCGTTCCGTTTTCCCCGGCAGGGGACCGGCGCCATGTAAGGCGCGTCGGTTTCCAGCAGAAGGCGGTCCAATGGGACAGCTCCGGCGGCCTCTACCGGATGGCGGGCGTTTTTAAAGGTTACAGAGCCTCCAAAGCCGAGATACAGTCCCAGCTTTACCGCCTGGCGGGCGGTCTCGATGCTGCCCGAAAAGCAGTGGAGAACCCCTTTGGGCTTGTGCTTTTGCAGCAGCTCCATGGTGTCCCCATGGGCCTCCCGGTCATGGATAATAACGGGCAGGCACAGCCTTTTGGCCAGCAGAAGCTGGTCTTCAAAAAAACGCTTCTGAACGTCGGGAGAGGCGTTTTCCTCCCAATAATAATCCAGCCCAATTTCGCCGACGGCCACCACCTTTGGCTTCGCCGCAAGCCTTTCCAGCTGTTCCAGATAATCCTCGGGAACACCCTTGACCTCCTCCGGATGAACGCCCACCGCAGCATAAACGTAAGGATAGGCTTCGGCCAGCGCAACGGCAGTCCGTGAGCTTTCCAGGGAAGCGCCGCAGTTGACTACGCCGCCTACGCCGTTTTGGGGCAAGGCGGCGAGAAGCTCGCCGCGGTCGGGGTCAAAGGCTTTATCGTCATAATGGGCGTGGGAATCAAAAATCAAGCCATTCATCGGATTTTGCTCCCGGCGGGAATCTCGTCCACAAAAATCACCTTTACGTCACCGCCGGCGCAGTCGGCGGCTAAAATCATGCCGCAGCTCTCCACACCGCACAGCACAGCGGGCTTTAGATTGGCTACCAAAACAACGTGCCGACCCACCAACTGGTCAGGAGTATAATATTTCGCGATGCCGGAAGCCACGACCCGCTGGCCCTGACCATCGTTCAGGGTCAGCTTCAGAAGCTTTTTCGCTCTTTTGACCGGCTCACAGGCTACGATTTCCGCCACCCGCAGTTCAACCTTGGCGAAATCATCGATGCCGATCATAGCTACGCCCTCGACAGGCTGCTCCCGCTTCGGCGCCTCCGCCTTTTTCTCAGCCGGCTTCTGAATCAGGATCTCATCCAGCTCGGCAATTTCCTTGGCTACGTCGATCCGCGGAAACAGGGTTTCGCCCTTGCTGACGACAGCGTCAGCGGGAAGCAGGCCCCACTGATCGGCGCTGTCCCAATTGCAGACGTCAGCGCCGGCACCGATCTGAGCTTGAATTTTAGGCGCTGTTTCCGGCATGAAGGGAGTGATCAAAATAGAGACGATCCGCAGGCACTCGCACAGGTTGTACAGCACCGCCGCTAAGCGAGGCGCCTTATCCGGAGCCTTGCCTAAGGCCCAGGGCATAGTCTCGTCGATATATTTGTTGGAGCGGGCGATCAGCTTCCATACCTCCGCCAGAGCGTTGGAAAATTGGAAGCCGTCCATGCTTTCCTCATAGCGCCCGCGCAGGGAGGTTGCCATAGCCACCAGGTCTTGATCCAGATCCTCGGCCTGACGCTGGGCGGGAATGGAGCCGCCGAAATATTTCTGCACCATAGCGGTAGTCCGGGAAAGCAGATTGCCCAGATCATTGGCCAGGTCGTAATTGATGCGGTTGATCAAGGCTTCGTTGGTGAAAAGACCGTCGGCGCCGAAGGGAATCTCCCGCAGAAGGAAATACCGGATGGCGTCCACGCCGTAGCGGTCGCAGAGGATCACCGGGTCTACCACATTGCCCTTGGACTTGGACATCTTGCTGCCGTCTCCGAACAGGAGCCAGCCGTGGCCGTAGACCTGCTTGGGCAAGGGAAGATCCAAAGCCATCAGGATCGCGGGCCAAATAATGGTGTGGAACCGTACGATCTCCTTGCCGATGAAATGGACATCCGCCGGCCAGTATTTCCGGTAATCGGAGTCGTCGCCGGAGCCGTAGCCCATGGCGGTGATGTAGTTGGTCAGAGCGTCCAGCCAAACGTAAACCACATGCTTGGGGTCAAAATCCACCGGAATCCCCCAGGTGAAGCTGGTTCTGGATACACACAGGTCATCCAGGCCGTTTTTGATAAACTGAATCATCTCGTTTTTCCGGCTCTCCGGCTGGATAAAGTCCGGCTGATCCTCGTAAAGCTTCAGCAGCCTGTCGGCATAGTTTCCCAGCTTAAAGAAATAGGCTTCCTCCTCGGCCCACTTTACCTCACGGCCGCAGTCGGGGCATTTGCCGTCCTTCAGCTGGGTTTCCGTCCAAAAGGACTCGCAAGGGGTGCAGTACCAGCCCTCATATTTGCCCTTGTAGATTTCACCCCGGTCATAAAGCTCTTTGAAAATTTTCTGCACCGCTTTTACATGGTAATCGTCGGTGGTGCGGATAAACCGGTCGTTGCTGATATTTAGAAGCTTCCAAAGCTCCTGAAAGCCGGCTACGATCTCGTCCACATACTCCTTGGGCGTGACCCCGGCCTTGGCGGCGTTCAGCTCGATTTTTTGGCCATGCTCGTCGGTGCCGGTAAGGAACATGACGTCATAGCCTTGCATTCTCTTGTATCTGGCAATCGCATCGGTAGCCACCGTGCAGTAGCTGTGGCCGATATGGGCTTTTCCCGAAGGATAATAAATCGGCGTGGTAATATAAAAGGTCTTTTGATCCATGGTAAAATTACCTCCCCAAAAATCATATAAAGTTATTATACCATTTTCAAAGCAAAATTCAACCAAAACCCCCGGCGATCCGAAGAAAACAGATGATTTTCACACTTTTTTCTGCTATAATATAACAGTATGAAATAAGCGTTTGAAAGTGATTTCAGGCTGGCCCTGCGCTTTTGAGAGCGGAACGAAAGGTACGGATCAGCCCAAAAGCGGCTTTCCTTATGCTCACCCCCGCCGTTAAAGGCCTGGATTTTTCCGGAAAGATAGGGCGAGTGAAAAATTAAAAGGATGGATAAAATGAAAAGAGGTACGAAAGCGGCTTGCAGCGCGGCGCTGGTGGCGGTGATGCTGGCCGGCGGCTGCCTGCTCCAAGCATGCAGCCAGCAAAGCGCCCCAGCGGACCTTCCGAAAACAGAGTCCCGGACTGCCAGCCGGGAAGAGGCTTCCAGTGCCGGCGCAGTTCCCGAGAAGGGAGAGCCGGAGGAACCGGCCTTAAAGGGAATAAACGATCTGACGGGGATGCCCATGGATGAGGCAAAGGAAAATAACCGTCCCTTGGCGGTGATGATCAATAATATCGATATCGCCCAGCCGCTCATGGGAGTGTCCCAATCCGACGTAATGTACGAATGTCTGGCGGAGGGCGGAATCACCAGGATTATGGCCTGCTTTAAGGACCCCTCGGGGGTTGCGGAAATCGGCAGCGTCCGCAGCGCCAGGCCCTATTATATTCGGATCGCCCAGGGCATGGATGCGGTTTATATGCATTCCGGCGGCAGTGAGGACGCCTATGCCTTGCTGGGCAGCGGGGTCATCGACGAGTTTGACCTGGATACGGATATGATGTGGCGGGACGAATGGAGACGGGAAAACCTGGGTTACGAGCACAGCGTTCTAACCTCCGGAGAGCTGCTGGAAAACGGGATCGCCAGCCGCGGCGTTCGGAGAACCTATGAGGGCGCGTCCCCGGAAAGCCAGATGTTTTCCGAAACCGAATCCCAGGTACAGGCAGGCGGGAGGGCCCATTGGTTATGCGCTTCCTTCTCTTCCTACAAGGATACTGCCTTTACCTATGACGCCGGCTCGCAGGCCTATTTGGTAGGTCAGTTTGGAGAAGCCCAGATGGACGGCGCCTATAACACCCAAGTTGCCCGGCAGAATGTGCTGGCTCTGTATATTCCCACCTACAGTCCGGACGGAGGCCTTTTGCAGCAGATGGACTTGATCGGAAGCGGGGACGGCTACTATATGAGCCGGGGAAAAATCATCCCTATTGCCTGGCATAAGGACAGCTACGATACGCCCTTTTACTATACCACGGAGGCAGGAGAAGCTTTGATTATGGCTCCTGGCAGCGTTTATGTCTGCTGTGTGCCCCTCAGCGGCTCCATTACCTTTGAATAGCCATGTGGGCTTCGATATCATGATTTTCAATAGTAAAAAGAGCCTTTCCCCTTGAATCCGGGAAAGGCTCTTTTTGCCGCCTATAAGCTTAAGAAGCCGCCGTTTCCAGCGGGGCAGGCAAATAAATAAGCGGGGAGATGACAGTGTGGCAGAAGAAATCGAGCTATTCCATATTGATTAAAAGAATAGATAAGAGAAAATGTGCGGAATCAAAAATACGATAAGCTCTAAACACAGGCGGCTTCCGGGATTACCAGCTGTAGGACGGGCGGTGCCGCGATATTTTTTGAGCCTCTCCTCAGGGGGCGGCCGTGCTAACCTCTATGGAGCGCTCAAGGCGCTGGCCTGCAAGTGGGTTTGATTCTGTGAAAGGCATTGCTTCCGCATAATTCTTTTGGATTGCGGCATAAAAATAAGCAGGGGGAACCGGCGTGGAACGAAGATGATATTGATAGCAGGCGCAGCATGCACGCTTTCTGAAGGACAGAGGAGAAAACTTCGATATACGGTGAACCGATGGGATGCGGAGAATAGAAAAAGGGGCTGTAAGGACATGGTATCGGCTCTTGGGAAGCCGGGATGCGGCGGGACGGAATAGAAATGTTATTAAATTGTGAAGCTGTTCACATTTTTTTACAGAAGCTTTTAAGCTTTATTCATTTGTCCATCAAAAAACTATCACTTTTCACGTTTATCATAAAGGCAAGATCAAAAAAGATCATTCAGCATAGATTCAAGGAGGAAGTCAGTATGAATAACTATAACCCATATGATCCGAATCAAAACCAAAGCTATGGGGATCCGCAGAATACAATAAACGGGCAGGGGACAGAATCTACCTACAGCCAGGGGGGCGGGCAGGAGCAAAACACCCAGCCGTATCACGGCCAGACGCAAGGGGATTCCACTTATCATTACTCCTATCAGTCTCCTTATCAAAACGTAGTAAATACCACGGCGACCCCGGTAACGGGAAGCGCCCCGGTGCCGCCCTCCAAAAAGAAGGAGAAGAAACCTCGCTACCTGAGCCGGAAAGCAGCCGCAGTCTTTATGGCGCTGGTGATCCTTGCGGCCGGAGGGCTTGGCGTAGGGGGAGGCATCCTGGGTTACCAGCTGGCCAAGGGCAGCGGCTCCGGCAGCGGCGTAAATATTACCACGGTGCAGCCCTCCAGCGGTGAGAACACAAACGCGGTCAATTATACCGGCGATTCCATGAGCGTCTCCGATGTTGCCGCTATGACGTCTCCCTCCGTAGTAGAGATTACCACAGAAGCGGTGACCACCGACATTTACATGCAGCAGTACGTCCAAACCGGCGCCGGCAGCGGCGTTATCATCAGCGAGGACGGCTATATCGTTACCAATAACCACGTTATCGACGGCGCGGAAAAGATCACCGTTACCACAAAGGACGGCACAGCCTATGAAGCAAAGCTGGTCGGTACCGATTCGGAAACCGACGTAGCCCTGCTGAAGGTAGAGGCCACAGGCCTGAAGGCAGTGGTAATGGGTAATTCCTCTGACCTACAGGTCGGCGATACGGCGGTAGTGATCGGGAATCCTTTAGGACAATTAGGCGGTACCGTTACCAGCGGCATCGTCAGCGCCCTGGATCGGGATATTACCTTAAACGGCAACAGCATGTCTCTGCTGCAGACCAACGCGGCCATCAATCCCGGCAACTCCGGAGGCGGTATGTTTAACGATAAGGGAGAACTGGTGGGCATTGTGGTGGCCAAATCCGGCGGCACCACCTCTGACGGCACCACCATCGAGGGCTTAGGCTTTGCCATTCCGATTGATGATGTAAAGGAAGTGGTTCAGGAGCTTTCCACTAACGGCTATGTGACCGGAAGGCCCAGCCTGGGAGTAAACCTGGTGGATATCACCAACGAGCAAACGGCAATGATGTACCGGGTAAATCAGCTTGGCGTGTATGTGCTCAAGAGCACCAATGAAGCCAATAACCTACAGGCGGGCGACTGCATTGTTTCCGTGGATGGAACCGCCGTCAGCTCTGCCGACGAGGTAAAATCCATCATTCAAGACCACAAGGTGGGGGATACCTTATCCATTGTCATTATCCGGGAAGGCAAGACCATGACTGTGGAGGCTGCCTTGCAGGAAAATAAACCGGACACCTCGTCCAATGACGAAAACACTGCCGGCGGAAATAACGGCCAGGGCAGCGGCGGCCAGGATTCCCAGCAGACGCCTGAGGACTCTCAGGGAGGTTCCCTAAGGGATTGGCTGAATCAATTCGGATTTTAAAAAATAAATTTTTAAAGCAAACGGCGTGCCCCGAAGGGCACGCCGTTTGTGATAGCGTGGGAGGCGGATAGGCCAAAAGATAAAATTTTTCCATTTTTTACAATCCATAAGCCAAGGGAAACAAGGCATACTAAGCTTGGACAGAAAAGCTCTAATGCATAAGGACCGGAATCTAGATAGGCCCTTCGCAATGGAGAAAAGCGACTGTCCTTCGAAATAAAGATTGAGGTGAAACGAATGGATCATTGTAAGGCAAATGAAAGCATCCGCTGTAGCGTTGTGCAGTGTAAGAACCATTGCGACACTAAGGATTACTGCGCTCTGGAAAGCATTACCGTAGGCACCCACGAGGCGAACCCCACTGTCTGCCAGTGCACCGACTGCGAGTCCTTCCAGCCCAAGCAGTGCCGCTGACACAGGCGCAGAGCCAGCCTGTAAGATTTACCGGAAACCGTTAAAATTTTTCGCGGACTGCGATCAACCAACAATCCTTCCTAAAGAAAAAACTTCGACAAAAAGGAAACAGCCGCCAATTTTAAGATTGGCGGCTGTTTCCTTGAAACCGGGGTTGTTTTTTGTTATAATACAGATACTTTGATCTCCTGTTTAGAAAAAATTTTGCGGAGAATAAAAAGGGCGTTCAAAAGTATTGTGGGAAAGAAAGAGGGCAAAGACCGTGGAAATAAAAAAGCGTGAAAAAAAGGTTGGTAGCTTTGCGAAAAAAGGGATGGCGCCAGTGCTGGCGGCGCTAATGCTTTTGGCGGCAGGCTGCTCCTCAAACTCTGGAGAGGCGTCAACCGCGCCAGCCTCTGAAGCACCGGTGTCTCAGGCGGAAGCCAGCTCTCAGGAGGAAGCGCCCTCTCAAGAGCCGGAAAGCTCCGAGGCTGCCTCCAGCGAGGTGCAGTCGATTCCTGAGATCCCCGAAGATCCTGCTGCGGAGCCTTATTTGAATGAAGGGATCGTTATGTATGGCAAGATGGCTTTGGAGGCATTTTACGACTGTCAGGAGCAGGCGGCTGATTACGCTGAAGTAATTTCCACGATCAAGCGGGCCGTACCTAGCGCTGAGGTTTACAACATCGTGGTGCCCACCCATGTGGAGTTTGCCTTGCCGGAGAAATACAAGGCGGACTTTTCCGTATCGGAACGCCCGACATTGGATGCGGTTTACAACAATTACAGCGCCGAGGTAAAGGGCGTTGATGTTTATGATGCTTTGTCCCTGCACAAGCTGGAGTACTTATATTTTAATACGGATCATCACTGGACCGGCCTGGGGGCGTATTACGCCTATACCAAGTTTGCCGAGGAGGCGGGCTTTACCCCTGTCGCTCAGGAGGATATGGAGAAAAAATCCATTCCCGGTTTGCTGGGGCTGCTGTACGATATTACCCAGGAGCCGGTTTTGGAGCAGAATCCGGACTCGGTGGAATACTTCATCATCCCCGGTGATTATGAGTGCCAAGTGATGTATCAGGGCTCTGACGAGTGGCTGGAAACCAGTATGCTGGCGGAATACGCTGAGGGGGCCAACGCCTACGGCGTATTCTTGGGCGGGGATAACAAGCTGTTTAAAATTCAGAACCAGGATCCCGCGATGAAGAATGGCAAAAAGATCGCTGTCCTTAAGGAATCCTTTGGCAATGCTTTCGTTCCCTTTTTATCCCCTCATTACAGTGAGGTCCATGTCCTTGATATGCGGTATTGGGAAGGAAATTTAGCGAGCTACGCGGCGGAAAACGGAATTGACGAGATTTTAATCATGAACAATATCAAGTCGGCCTGCAACTATACGTTCCATGATTATCTGCTGGCCATGACCTGACCCTTGCTTTCCCTCAAGGCTATGATATAGGAGCGTGTAAAATTTGTCGCAGCAAAAAGTGGAGAGCCCGCTGTTTCAGCAAGGGCTTAAGGATGGCTTGCCCATTTGCCTTGGCTATATTTCCGTAGCCTTTACCTTTGGCATGATGGCCACAGAGGGCGGCCTGGCGCCTTGGTCGTCACTGCTGATTTCTATGACCAATCTGACCTCGGCGGGACAGTTTGCCGGTACCGCCCTGATTTTGTCCGGCGGCACCCTGCTGGAGATCGCCGTCACAACCTTTGTAATCAATATCCGCTATATGCTTATGTCGCTGTCCTTGTCGCAAAAGCTGGATCCCGATATGAAAATGGCGGAGCGGCTGATTCTGTCCTTCGGCGTCACCGACGAGGTGTTTGCTGTAGCAATACGGCAGAGAAAGGAGCTGACCGCCCGCTATCTGGCGGGGCTGATCCTGACCCCTTACGCGGGCTGGGCCCTCGGCACAGTGCTGGGCGCCACGGCTACCGGGGTTTTGCCCCTTTCCGTGAGAAGCGCCCTGGGGATCGCTATCTACGGGATGTTTATCGCCATCATTATTCCCCCGAGCCGGGAGGCGAAGCCCGTAGCGATCACCGTGGTGCTGGCGGCGGCCCTAAGCTGTTTGTTTTATTACATACCCGGCCTGAATCAAATTTCCAGCGGGTGGGTCATCATTATATGCGCGGTTATCGCGGCGGGGATTATGGCGCTGCGCTTTCCTGTGGATGAGGAAACGCCTCCCGAAGAAAAGGAGGCGGCCTGATGAATTACGGTATGGTGCTGGCGGCTACGGCGGTAATGGCCTTGGTTACCTATCTGCCCCGCATGCTGCCGATGGCGGTAATTAAGCGTAAAATTCAAAACCGGTTTATCCGGTCCTTTTTAACCTACGTTCCCTATGCGGTACTGAGTGCCATGACGTTTCCGGCGATCCTTTATTCCACCTCGGACAACCTCGCGGTTGGGGTCCCCTCTGCGGCGGCAGGCTTGCTGGTAGCACTGGTTCTAGCCTATCACAACCGGGGGCTTTTAACGGTGGCTTTGGCTTCTTCGGCCGCAGTGTTTATCGTACAGCAAGCCTTGCTGTGGTTAGGATGGTAGTGATGCGTAAAAACGAGATAGCGGCAATAGAAATCACCGGCTATACTGCGGAAGGAAACGGTGTGGGCCGGCTGGATGGCATGGCGGTGTTCGTTCCCGGCGCCGCGGTTGGAGATACGCTGCAGGTCCGAATTGTCAAGACCTTGAAAAACTATGCCTTTGGAAAAATCGAAGAGCTTGTCGTTCCGTCAAAAGACCGGATCATACCCGACTGTCCTTGCTTTTCCCAGTGCGGCGGATGCAGCTTCCGCCACATTTCCTATAAAGCGGAGCTGGAAGCCAAGCGCCGGCGGGTAGAGGACGCGATTCAGCGGATCGGCGGCTTTGACCGCTTCCCGGTTCCTCCGGTGGTTGGCGCGGCAAAAATCAACCGATATCGAAATAAGGCTCAGCTGCCGATAGGAGCTGACCGGGACGGCAGGGGAATCATGGGGTTTTACGCCCTTCATAGCCATAGGATAGTTCCGATCGAGGATTGCCCCTTGCAGCCGAAGGTGTTTGCTCAGGCGGTAGCCTCTGTAAAGCAGTGGATGGAAGAATATAAAGTGCCTGTTTACCATGAGGAATCCCACTCCGGCCTATTGCGCCACCTATATCTGAGGGAGGCCTCGGCCACCGGAGCGCTGATGGTATGCCTGGTGGGAAATGGCGATGAGCTCCCTCACAGCGGCGAGTTAGTAAAGAGGCTGCGGGAGGATCTTCCCTGTCTGGAAAGTGTGGTATTCAACAGTAATCGGGAAAAAACCAATGTGATTTTGGGAAAACGCTGCCAGGCTCTTTGGGGGAAAGACGGAATTGTGGATCATTTGTGCGGTCTGTCCTTTTTCTTGTCGCCGCTGTCCTTTTACCAGGTAAACCGGGATCAGGCTGAGATCCTGTACCGTCTTGCCGGCGAGTACGCCTCTTTACAAAAAGAGGATACGGTGCTGGATCTTTACTGCGGGACCGGGACGATCGGGATGACAATGGCCTCCAAGGCGGGGAAGGTGATTGGCGTCGAGGTGGTGCCGGAGGCTATAGAGGACGCTAAAGCCAACGCCGTGAGAAACGGCGTGAAGAATATAGAATTTATCTGCGGCGATTCGGCTCAGGCGGTCCAGATGCTCAGAAAGCGGGGAGAGCGTCCGACGGTTGTCGTGGTGGACCCGCCCAGAAAGGGCTGCGGTCTCCCGGTGCTGGAACACATTGTGGAAATTGCGCCTAGGAAGATCATTTATGTTTCCTGCGACCCAGCCACATTAGCCAGAGATCTGAAGCTTTTAGTAAAGGCGGGCTATTGCCTGCAAACGCTGGCACCAGTAGATTTATTCCCCAGAACCGCCCATGTGGAAACGGTGGCATTGCTGGAAAAAGCTGATATCAACCTTAAAAATTGAATGGCATCCCAGAGGGCTGAAAATAGTATCAAACTATTTTCAGCCCTCTTTTTTATATCGTAATAACAGCCTGTCAGCTCTTACAGAACATGGCAAAAGCTCGGAAGCCTTCAAGAGTGATTGAAAAAGCTTTCATGGCTGGCTTTTCTTAGCGCACAAATCGTTGAGATGCCCATAGCGCATAAGTCACCATAGGAGAATTTTTCAAGAATTGAAAGTGCTGAAAACCTAGAAAAATCGAGCGGTATCGAAAATAACCGAAAACTAGTGGTTTACTATTTTCTTATAAATGCGCCTCCCATAAAATTGTGATTGAGGTAAATAATAGTTTTATAACAAGGAGGCACAACGATATGACAAACAACATCTATGGATATATTCGTGTATCCACAAAAGAACAGAATGAAGACAGGCAGCGGATCGCGTTAGCGAATTTTCCTGTGCCCAAAGACAACATTTTTATGGATAAGCTTAGCGGAAAGGATTTTAACCGTCCTCAGTATCGTAAGCTTATGAGAAAGCTGCGTCCCGGCGATAGTATGGTAATCAAATCCATAGACCGACTGGGCCGCAACTATGAGGAGATATTAAACCAGTGGAGAATCATTACCAAGGATAAGCATGCGGATATTGTGGTGCTTGATATGCCTCTATTGGATACTAGGCACACTGGCAAAGATTTGACCGGCACCTTTGTCGCAGATTTAGTTCTACAAATTCTTTCCTATGTAGCGCAAACAGAGCGTGAAAATATTAAGCAGCGGCAAAAAGAAGGAATCGCCGCCGCCAAGCTTCGGGGAGTGCGCTTTGGAAGGCCGAGGAAGCCGGTTCCAGTAAATTTTGATTCTCTCCGAGCCGCCTGGAACAAGGGAGATATCTCCTCTCGACAGGCGGCACAGCTCGGTATTGCACAAGATACATTTTTACGCTGGGCACACGGGAAATAATAAGTTGCGAATTTTTCGCTAGGAAAATGTAGACATTTTCATTCCCGCGAGTTATAATACTTTTAGTAGTAATTAGCGGTAAAAAAGCAGGAAATTGCAGAAAAGTATGTAGAAAGCTACAGCACGAAATTTCCTGCTTTATCGTGCAAAGTGAAATTGACCAAAAATAGACGCATCACAGCTCTGAGGATGACTTACAAATCGTGACAAGGCGCTTAGCATCTTGCCACAAAGAAATTGGGCGCCGCGTTGTTTAGGGGCTTTGAAAAAACGTCAGCGGTGAAACCACCGCAAGGGGCTGGTGAGATTTTCTGAGGATTAGGGCGGAGGAAGCTTATGAATGCCTTAAAACAGGAAGGGCTTGGCCTGCTAGATTATCTTGTTATTAAAACAGGGTGTATGTATCTATCTGATTTATCGCAAAAGGAGATGCTCTGTGAGATTCAGCATGCTGTCCGGGAGTTGGATCCAGAAGCTTTTAGCCTTTGGGAATGGAATGATGCTGTGGCCTACATAACAAGAGAACCGGTTTCTTTTCGTGGCAAAGAACAGGCAGCAAGGTATCTTTTGAATTACAAAGAGAATCGTGAGGAAATCATGGCCGAAGTAAAAGCGTAATATATAGATACCCCTTTGTCATTGTCTGGATCGAAATGGTAACTCGCTTTGCTGATTCGGGTATCACAGCGCATCAAAATGCCTATCTCTTGCCGCGTTTTTCACAGGGCAGAATTTTGATAAACAAATGGCAGGTTCAGTCAAGCTTTTCAAGAAATTAAAGAGGAGAAAACAGTGCGTGTACTGTTTTCTCCTCTTTAGTTTTATAAGTGAATTTTTAATGGTACTGCTTTTGAAGCAATGCCACCGTTTCGACCATTGTTTCATTTTCCAAGGGCAATTCTTTCACTTCTGTTCCATTCACCGGGACAGGGAAGTTGAAGATAATCTTCCTAATCCAGTTGCCATCCGGCTGCTTTTCCGGGAATAACTCAATCCGCTCAATAAACGCCCGCATGAACTCCTTCCGCTCCACTTCGGAGGCTGCTTCATAGACCTGATCGAATGCCAGCAACAGACGGTAGATATTATCACCCGAAATTTTCTCCTGCCGGATGCTCCGTATCTGGCTTTGCACATCGTCAATCTGGACTTCGATCTCATCTATTCTACCATATTGCTCGTCATAGCGGCGCTGCAAATCAGAAATTTTTCGGTCATAATACGGGTCATTCACATCCAAATTGTCCATCTGCCGTTCCAAACGGGCTTTTGTACCCAAAGTCTGCCGAAGTTGCGCTTGTAATGTCTCCAACTGCTTTTCTAAATCCTTTGTATCGACAGCGGAGCCAATCTTCTCCTTGATTGCATCTGCAAACCGTGGGTCATTGACCATTGCAGAGATAATTGCCGCCACCATGCGGTTCATTTCTGTCTGCTCTATGTTCAGCCGGAAGGTACACTCGTGGCCTGTTGGCGTTACCGTGTTCTTGCAGTAATAGTAGTAACGGGTCTTTTTGTCTTTGCTATGAGCCTTTGCAATATTCCCATACAGGCTTTTACCACAACAGGGGCATTTCAAAATACCGGACAGAATATGCGCATGGGTAGGATCGTTGACCTTCTCACGCCGATAAGCATTGACTTTGCGTTTCTCCTGGGCGAGATTCCAATCTTCTTCAGAAATGATAGCCTCATGCTTTCCCTCGTACACGGGAAACTCCGACTGTTCAACCACGTGCATCTCATTCCGGGTACCAATCTTCTTCTCTGTCCGGCGTCTGCCATAGGCAATTTTCCCCATATATACCGGATTGTCAATGATACTTTTCACAAAGCTGGCGGAAAAACCGGGAATGGTGCCGTTCTGCCGCAGCTTCTTCACAAAGCCCTGCCGGTTCAGATATTTCGCCACACCGCTGACACCATCGTTGGTGTGAATATAGCGGTCAAAGATGGTGCGGATCACGTCCACTTCATCCTCAGCAATCAACAGTTCGCCTTTTTCAAGACGGTATCCATAAGGGGCAAAGCCGCCGTTCCATTTTCCTTCACGGGCTTTCTGCTCCCGTCCGGCCATCGTCTGTGTCCGAATATTTTCACGCTCTATCTCTGCCACCGCAGAAAGGACAGAAATCATCAGCTTGCCGGAATCTTTGGAACTGTCAATGCCGTCTTCCACACAAATCAGATTGACACCGAAATCCTGCATCAGCTGCAAGGAATTCAGAACGTCAGCGGCATTCCTGCCAAACCGGGACAGCTTGAACACCAGCACATATTCCACACCGTCTTTGCCGTCCTGAATGTCTTGCAGCATCCGCTGAAATTCGTGCCTGCCCTGAATATTCTTGCCGGAAAAGCCTTCATCAGAATATTCACCAGCCACTACCATATCTTCGTATTCAGCGTATTTCCGCAGTTTGTCTCGCTGAGCATCCAGACTGTATCCGTCCACCTGCATGGAAGTAGATACCCGTGTGTAGAGATAGCATTTTGTTTTAGTTTTTTTCATGCAGGCCGCCCCTTTCTTCCATCTCTGAACATTCATCCGTAACTTTCTTCTTCGCCAGACCTTCATTCTGAATGTAGTACTCCAACAAACGGAGCACATATTCCGGCGCATGGCGGTTATCCAGTTCCCATTCTGTCACAGTCCGATAGGGAATCTGAAAATATTTACAAAATTCCTTGCGATTCATGCCAGTGCTTTCCCGCAATTCTTTTATTTTGGTTTTGCAGTCCATTTCATTTACCCCATAAAGCAAAAATACACGTTGCGTATTTATTATAGCATACGCCAAACAAATACGCAACGTGTAAATTTAATTTATATCAAGCGGCTTTGTCAAATTTCTGATACACAGGAACGGGTTGCTTTCCTGATACCGCAGACTGTGTACGGCCATCCTTCTCAGTCTCCTGCATCTGCCCCAACAGCTGTGGCCCGTACTTCTGCAACAGCCGCGCCATCACATCAACACAGCGGTCAAATGCCGCATTATATTTCGGATCATCATAAACTTTGCTCAATAGGCCGCTCCTTTCCTCTATGGCTGCTCTGCGCATAGATGTTCAAAACTTCTGCCGGTATCTGTTCCAAAATCGCCACGGCACTGTCATAGTCGCGCCGCAGCTTGAGGTCTTCGATCTGCTTTAGGGTGCTGACCTTCTGCGCCGATGCAAGAGATTCTTCCAGCTCGGCATTTTTCGTTTTCAGCTTTTTGTTTTCGGATGCTGTTTTCGTAAAAGCCACGCCATATTTCCGCAGCAGCGTGTCCATCTTCTCCACGCTGGGAATATAGGTATCCAGAATCTTGCAGATTTCCTCCGCCCGGCTTTTGGCGTTAAAGGGATTGATTCCAGTGAGCAGATCCTCCAGTTTGCTTTTCTGTTTGGTCAGTCTGGTCATCTCCTTAAATACGCGGGGCGGGATATGGTCGCGCCCGGTCAGGCTGGCGCTCTCGCCACGCTCCAAATCTGGAAACTTCTTGACCATGTGTTTCCAAAACTCATCCTGCCACCAGGTCAGCTTCTTTTTATTGCCCATGATGTCTTTGGCGCTGAGCCTGCCATCCTCCGTCAAAGGGACAAAACAAAGGTGCATATGGGGCGTTTTCTCGTCCATATGCACCACGGCGGATATAATTGTCTCTTTGGACTGATGCTGTTCCAGAAAGTGCAGAGCTTCCTCGAAAAATACCCGAATTTCCGCCCGTTTCTTTCCCTTAAAGAACTCCGGGCTGGCTGTGAACAGCGTCTCGATCATACGGATACTGTCTTTCCGGGTACGGCATCCGGCAGCAGCAATTTGCCTCTCTGACTCGGCCCGGTACTTGCCGGGCGGTTTGACCAGATGGAAGTTGTACTTGCTTCGGCTGGTATCCACATCGGGATTACTGGCGTACTTTTCCTTTGTGCGCTCGTTATGGGCCTCGATATTGCCGATTTCTGGCCCCTTATATTTGGCAAATCGCATAATCGCGTATTGTGCTTTTTCCATACTCAATCCCTCCGTTTCTGCCAGACAATGTCATATCCCAGCACGTCAGCCAACTCCACGGCCTCCCGATACCGCAGCGATTCCCGCTGCAATTTTCCGGAAAGATTGGATACGCTGTCGCTCCACCCATACTCATCGTGCAGCTGGTCAACGACTTCCTGCATGGTGTAACCGGCGCGGATGATCTGCGCCTTGATTTCGTTTCGGATACTTGACTTCATAAAATATATTCCTCCATTTTCGCAAGTGAAGCCCTTTGTCACTTGATAGATAAAACATGATTTTCTGTTGCGTCATAAAAAGAACCGGCTACGCTGGGGAGCGCACCGGCTTTGGTCAATGGTGAAATTTGTGCAAATGCTGTTTTGCGATAGAAATGATTCCCTGCGTATCGTTGGTCAACGGCGGAATATTCGACTTCACAGAAATGCGGGACTTTTCACTGTTCGGGCTGTATTGTCACAAAATGCTGCAATCTGTACGTCGTTCCGTGAGCCGCCATCCGGCGAACTGTATACGGATAAAAGAGAAACATTTCGCTGTTTTGAGATTGCTCTAAAATATGCCTGCAAAATCACCGCTTTTACTGACCGCTTCAGGTGTGGTCAAAATGACCACACCTACTTCACAGCACAAAAGCGCGAAGAATTTCACGGTTCTGGTGGTGGACAAAATATCCATAACCACTTTTACACATCAAAATAGGTGTACCCAAAATGGGCACGACCACTTTATTCACATGAAGCGCCTTTACAATATATGAGGTAACAGGGTTAATCGCTGCATACATACGTACCGGCGACCAGAGCGGAAATCAATCCCGCCAGTCTTCCGGTACGTACGTACACTGTGAAGCGTCCGTAAACTCGTTTATATGCGGCCTTGCCACTGCCTCGATCCCCATAAAGCCCC